>Ga0209060_10000198_pt1 | contig 143322 bp, 130 predicted proteins | sample Coa_R1_8_FD_187155 | JGI IMG/M metagenome (GOLD analysis project Ga0209060, IMG submission 187155) | Surface soil microbial communities from Centralia Pennsylvania, which are recovering from an underground coalmine fire - Coalmine... | ecosystem: Environmental > Terrestrial > Soil >... | reverse complement strand
CGGCAACGCCGTGGGCGATGGCGGCAACGGCGCGCAGGGCGGGAACGGCGGCAATCTCAACGACACGAACTCGGGCAACGGCGGTACCGGCGGGAACGGCGGGGCCGGCGGGAGCAGCGACAGCGGGACCAACGTCGGGAACGGCGGCAACGGCGGGCAGGGCGGCAACGGCGGGAACAACAACGGCACCAGCGCCGGGAACGGAGGCAACGGCTCGAACGGCGGCGCTGGTGGGAGCAACGACAGCGGGACCAACGTCGGCAACGGCGGCAACGGCGCGCAGGGCGGCAATGGCGGGAACAACAACCTGGACCATGCCGGCAACGGCGGAAACGCCGGCACGCCTGGGAACGGCGGGAACGGCAACAATGGCGCCAACACGGGCAACGGCGGCAGTGGCGGCCAGGGCGGGAACGGCGGGGACTACAACCAGTCAGGCGGTGCCGGGAACGGCGGCGCCGGCGGCGCTGGTGGTAGCGGTGGCAACAAGAACAGCGGCACGAACGTCGGGAACGGCGGCAAGGGCGCGCAGGGCGGCAACGGCGGCAACGTGAACCTGGGGCCGGCCGGTATCGGCGGCCAGGGTGGCAACGGTGGCGGCGGCGGCAACGGCAACAACGGGGGCAACAGCGGCAATGGCGGCAACGGTGGCCAGGGCGGCAACGGCGGGAGCGGCAACTCGGGCAACGGCAGCGGCAACGGTGGGAGCGGCGGTTCGGGTGGCAACGGTGGGAGCGGCAACTCCGGCAACGGCAGCGGCAACGGCGGCAACGGCGGTCAGGGCGGCAACGGCGGGAGCGGCAACCAGGGTGGCGCCGGTGCGGGCGGCTCGGGCGGCAACGGCGGCAACGCCGGGAACGGCAACGCCGGCGGCGGCAGTGGCGGTGGCGGCAACGGCGGGCAGGGCGGCAACGGCGGTCACAACAACAACTAGCCGCGGCGATCGCGCCTCGCGCGATTGACGGGCATCGAACGTAGCTCGCTCAGCGAAACAGCGATTCGCGGGGCGAGGCGGGGGCCTTGCGCGTCCTCCGCCTCGCCCGCTTTGTTGCCCGACCTGCTTTGCTACCGGGAGGTGTCGCGGCTTGCTACCGGGAGGTGTCGCGGGGCCTGCTGGACCGGCTGCCGCTCCGCTTACTTGAGGAGGTTGAGCTTTACCGCGAGCAGGGCGGCCTGCGCGCGGTTGCGGGCGCCGAGCTTGCTGTAGATCCTCCGGAGATGCTTCTTGACGGTCGCTTCGGACACGTGCAACTTCGTGGCGATCTCCCTGTCGCTCATGCCCAGGGCGACGCGGCTGAGGATCAGCACTTCATGTTCGCCCAACTCCGGTTTGTCGGACACCGTCCCGTTCCTCGCCTTGGCGGCGAGGCGTGCGAGCATCTGCCGGGCCACGGCCGGGTTCAGCATCGTGCGCCCCTGATGCACGGCGCGGATGGCGTTCGCGAGGTTTTCCGGGCTGATGTCCTTCAACACGTACCCGGCCGCGCCCCGCTCCGCCGCCGTGATCATCATCTCGGCGTTGTCGACGGTCGTGAGGAAGAGCACCTCGCACTTGTTCGCGGCCGTACGCAATCGCCCGAGCAATTCCAGCCCGCTCGTGTCCGGGAGGTTGACCTCCATGACCGCAACGTCCGGGGCGTGCGCGTCGAGGATCTTGAGCGCGTCCTCACCGGACCCTACGTCCGCGAGCACCTCGATGTCTTGGTGTTCAGACATGAAGGCGCGGATGCCGGCGCGAAACAGCCGGTTCCCGTCCACGAGGAGGACGCGGATTGCCGGTCCGCGATCAGGCATGGTTTGATCCGCGCGTGGTTCGGCCGACACCATGGGTTATCGTCATCGCCATCGTTTGAACGAGAGTGCGGGCAATTGCACTGTCAAGACAGGACCAATTTTCCCGTACTATAAGTTCGCGGCGCCTCACAACGGTCCTGCATTCCGGCCCAGGCCGGCGTCTGAGGCCGCCCGCATCTGGGCATCAGGCAATACGGGTCGGAGATGCGGGCTCGAGCGCGTGTGTGCCGCATTTCGCCCTCGTCGACGTGCGCTCACGGATCCTGGGGCCGGGGGGTAACGGTGGGAAGCGACGCGATCAACGCGCACGACGGCGGCGCGGCGCAGGCGGGCCAGATCGTGCAGGAACTCCGAGCGTGGTGCGCGGAGCATGGTGTGAGCCAGTCCTCGGTCGCCATGGAGATCGGCGTCAGCGTTTCCCACTTCAACCAGGTGATCAACGGTCGGGCGCGGCCGAGCGCGGAGCTCACGCGGCGCATGATCGAAGTGTTGGAGCGGCATAAAGCGCGCCGGATCCAAACGGGGCGCCGCGGCGTGTGGCAGGTCGGAGCAGGCGCACTGGACGAATCGCGGTATCGGTCCGATGCTGATGGGGGTGTGATGATGACGTTTGCCGAAGCGATCCAAATCAAGGGACGGGTGGTGGACATTCATCTGATCAACGGCACCGTGCTCGACGGCGCGCGCGTCAAGGACGTGTCGCCGGCGATGATCCAGGTGACCTACAAGGACCGGACCCGCTTTCTCAACCCGACCCACATCGTGATGGTGGAACTCGGCTAGCGAATTGACCGTACGCATGGCAAGGCAGCGTGAAGCGCCGCCGGGTGAAGCCTGCCCGGCGATCGGCGCGGCCCGCGAGGTGCGATGGTGAAGACGTGGCTGTTGGGCATCCTTGTGCTCGCGTTGGCCGGCGCCGTCATGGTCGGGCCCGCGGCCGCCCAGAACGGCATGGGCACGATCTACGTCTGGAATCTGTGGCAGAACCAATCGGGCGAGCCGGTGACGGTGTACCTTCAGTTGAGTAACTTCAAGAACCCGTCCTGGTGCACGGTGAAGTATCTTGGGCGGTGTTCGTTTTCGGCGCCGGCCGGATCGCATCACCTCAAAGCGGTCGATGCCGCGCACAAAGTGACGATCGCAGAAACGGATGCGGCGGTGCGCGCCGGGTCCTGGTTCAAGTGGTGCGTGTACGGGAACAACACCGCGCAGGCGCCGCGGTGCGACGCCTGGCTGAAGAGCAACAACCCCAACCCCTGACGACCTGATGGGGCGCGGCCCGCCGCGCCGGACTTCAGCGAGGACCACTCGCCTTGCCCGCGCTCCGCTCACATCTGGCTGCAAAGCCGGTGCCAAGCGGAGCGGTCACGTCAGCTGCCGCCGGAATCGCCACACGCTGAGCGAGACGAGCACGAGCGTAAACAGGAACAACGCCAGCAGGTTGGGCCAGAGCGTTTCGATGCCGCTCCCCTTGATGAGCGCGCCGCGGGCGATGCGGCCGAAGTGAAAGATCGGATTGAGCACGGTCAGCGGTTGCAGCCAGGCTGGCATCGCTTCCACCGGCGTCAACGCTCCTGACAGCGACGTGAGCGGCGGATTGATGAAGAAGACCATGAGCATCGCCTGCTGCGCGGAGCGGGTGAACGTCGCCAGCAGGGTGCCGAGGCCGATCCCGGCCAGGAGACACAACCCCGCGCCGCCGAAGACGACCAGCAAGCTGCCGTGCACCGGCACTTGGAACACGAGGCGGATGACGCCGAGCGCGAGCAGCGCCATCGCCGACAGCAGCACGAACACCGGCGCGATCTTCGCGAGGATGATCTCCGCGGTGCTCGCCGGTGACATCAACAGCTGCTCGATGGTGCCGAACTCGCGCTCCTTCAGCATGACCGTGGACGCGATGATCGTGCCGTTGAGAATGAGCAGCATGCCGAAGATCCCCGTGACCACGAACCACGAGTTCACCAGCCCGGGGTTGAAGAGGTAGGCCGGCGCGAGGTCCACGGCGCCCTGCTCGGTCACGGGCTGCGCGGCGATCTGCTGGAAGCTCGCGTGGAGCCCCTGCCCCGCGAGCGCGGCGCTGTAGGTTTGGATCACCCCCTGAGCGTACCCCTGGCTGATCTCGGCCGTGTTGACGTTCATCGCGTTGAGGAGGAACTGCACGGTCGTCGGTTGGCCGCGGAGGAGCCTTCGGGCGAAGTCGTACGGGATGACAACGCCGGCGTCGACCGCGCCCGTGCTGATCGCGTCGCCGAGCCGGTTGGACGACGAGTAATACCCCGCCAGCCGGAAACTCTTGCTCTGCGTGAGCTGGGCCACGAACTCGCGGCTCTCGGGCGTCTGGCTCTCGTCGACCACGCCGAGGGGGATGTTGGTGACCGTGGCATTGAGGACGGACCCCAGCAGGATGAGCTGCAGCACCGGCGCCACGGTCAACGAGATGACCAGGCGCCGGTCCCGAAGAATCTGCCGGAACTCCTTCCGGAAGAGCGCGCGAAACCGGCCGGCCGCGACCGCACGAAGGAGGCGTGGCATGGGCGTCAGTCCGCCACCTGCATCCGGCGCATCGTCCGCCAGGCGGCCGCGTAGAAGACCCCACCGATCAGGCCGATGATCAGCACCTTGTACCACGTGGCGATCCATCCGCCGCCCTGCAGGAGCGCATCCCGGACGACCTCGATGTAGTAGCGGCCCCAGACGAGGTTGGAAATCCAGCGCAGGCCGGCCGGAATATTCTCGATCGGGAACAGGAGCCCGGACAGGAGCATGACCAGGAGGAACCCGCCAAAGGCCACCGCCTGCATCGCGGCGGCTTGATTGGGGATGGCGGCGCCGATTAGGGTCCCGAACGCGGCCACGCAAAACGCGTACAGGACCGTCGCGACGACAAACGGGGTCGGATCTCCCGCGAAGCCAACGCCGAAGCTCGTGAGCAGCACGACGAGCAGGACGACCGCCTCCGCCAGCGCCACGGCGACGAACGCGAGGATCTTGCCGAGCAGGAACTCGTGCGCCGAGATGCTCGACACGTACACCTGCAGGATGGTTTTGTGCTCGCCCTCTTTGGCCATCGCAAGGGTGGCGAGGAGCGGCGGAAATATCGAGAGCGCCATGACAAAGATGCCCGGCCCGTAGAACCTGGGCGACGACTCGCCGGGGTTGTACCAGAGCCGGATCGCGGCCTGGACCGGCGCCGCCTGCGCAGCGCCCGCCGTCTGCTCATTGTACGCCTGGACGATCTGCCCAGCGTACCCCGAGACCAGTTTGGCGGTGTTGGCGTCGGAGGCGTCGACCAGCAGCTGGACGGGCGACGGGACGCCGCGGGCGACGTCACGTCCGAAGCGCGGGGGGATGATGAGCGCGGCGCGCGCCGTGTTCGTGGAGAGCGCCTGCTCCGGCTGGCGGTCCACCGGCCACGCGACGACGCGGAACGTGACGGACGCCCGGAACGCGTGGATCAGATCGCGAGACAGCGCCGAGTCGTCGAGATCCTGCACGACGATCGGAATGTTCGTGACCGACAGCGAGAACGCGTGGCCGAGCAGCAGCAGCAGGACCACGGGGAGCGCCAGCGCGAGCGCAAGCGACAGCCGATCCCGCAGGAACTGGATCAGCTCCTTGCGGACCTGCGCGAGGATGCGTCCCATGCGTGGCGTCCCTCGTCGTTGCCGGTGGCCGGGGCCGTTTGGTGCCTCACTGGCTGTGCCAGCCCTTCCAGCCGGGCGGCCAGGCATCGCCGACGAGCACCTCGCCGTCGGCGGGCATCCCGGGCTTGGCATACCCAAACGCGCCCCGCAGCGCGAGCTTCACGCCGACGACCTGCTTCACGCGGTCTTCCCTGAAGTACGTGTTCTCCGGCGTGAACGTGGCCTGGGGATCGATCTCCAGCACGTACGCGTCGATGGCGTGCCCGGGGTTCGAGTCGAGGTAGATGTGGGCCCGCTGCCCCAGTTTGATCTTGCCGATTTCCCCCTCGGGGATGTAGCCGCGCAGGTACACCTGGTCCAGGTTGAGGAGCGTCACGATCGCCGTGCCGGCCTGCACGACCTCGCCCGGCTGCGCGGCGCGCGTGATGATCGTGCCGGCAAAGGGTGCTCGGATGATGAGGTCTTGCCGGTTCGCTTCGGCTTGGGCCAGCTGCGCCTGCGCCTGCGCGACCTGCGCGGTCGCGCTGCGGATGGTCGCCTGCTGCTGCGTGATTTGCTTCTCCACCTGCGCGGTGGCGGCGTTCCGGATCGCCGGGTTCGCCAGGTTGGCCTGCGCCGTCACGAGCGCGCCTCGGTCTGCCTCGACCTGCCGCCGCGCCGCCGCCACTGCCGCGGCCTGCTGCTCCGCCGCCGTGACCTGCTGGATGCGCTGCTGCTCCGACACGGCGCCTTGCTGAGCCAGCGCCGTGTACGCTTTGCTGTTGAACGCCGCGTTCTCGTACGCGGCCTCCTGCTGGGCGAGATTCATCTGCGCGGTCGCGAGATCGGCCTGGGCCTGCCGCACGCGCCCCTGCGCGTCCGTCGCAGCCTGCGCCGCCATCAGCTGATTTTGCTGGCGTTGTTGTTCCAACACCGCGGTCTGGTCCCGGGCCGCCTGGGCCTGTGCCTGCGCGCTCAACAACACCGCGCGCGCCTGATCTTCCTGCGCGCGGATCTGGCTGTCGTCCAGGGTGGCGATGATGTCGCCGGCCTTGACCGAGTCGCCCTGGTTCACCCGGATGTCCACGATCTTGCCGGCCACCTTGGGCGCGATGGCCGAATCATCGCCCTCGATGCGCCCGCTCAGCGGGACGATGGTGGGCGGTACGGGTGGCGCGCTGAAGTACGTCCGCCACACCCATACGCCGACGGCGCCCAGCACGAGGAGCAGCACGATGGGGACAAATCTTGGACGCCCGCGCATCCGCGCCGCCGGGGGCGCCTGGGCCGGGGCGTGAACCGCGTCCTCTGCCGTCATGACCGTTTCCTTTCCCGCGCGTCCGGCGTGACGCGCCGCCGCGCGGACTTGACTGTGTGCAGGTACGCCAACGAAAAGTCGGCGATGTGGTCCGCAATCCGGTCTACCTGGTCGGGCGTCATCGTGAGCTCCGGCCACAGCTTTGCCAAGATCGGCCGTCCCTGCACGTAGTGGATCGCCTGCCCCATGATGCTGTGCACGCACAGCCGGGTCGTCTCGTGATCCCGCGGCAGCCCGATGATCGCCCCCACGATCTCCCGAAACCGGTCGTACAGTGGACGCAGGGTGTCGTTGAGGACCCGATCCATCGCCGGAGTCGGGTGCGCCCATTCGTGCATCATCACGCGAAACGGCAGGTCGGGATTCTGTGAGGTAAACATGCCCCGGAGGCGCATCCGGATGATCGCGCGCAGTAGCGCCTCGGGCGACACCGTGCGGTCCGACAACGCGGCTTCCACGTCCAGCTTGCGCGCAAACCGGCGAAGCACTTCCGTGTACAGGTTCAGCTTGTCGCCGAAGTAGTAGTTCACGGCGGCGATGTTGGCGCCCGCGCGCAGGCAGATCTCCCGCACCGTGGCCCCCTCGAAGCCATGGTCCGCAAAGGCCTGCTCCGCGGCATCGAGGAGCTTTTCGCGCGTCCCCTCGCCCGCCAGGCGGGTTGCCGGCACGGGACGACGTGACAGCGGATAATCCGACGTATTGTTCATTTCAAACAGTAGTTTGAATCATTGATTTGGCATTGTCAAGCCTACAGGACCCCAATCTCAGATTTCGACCGATCGACATGGGCGAAGGCCCTATTTGGAGGAGGTAGCCGCGGGCGACGCGCGGGTACCAGGGTGGTAACGGGTTGATATAGGCATCCGCTAAAGCCTCGAGTAGGCATCTCGTTGAAGTCCCGAAGGGAGGACTCCATTGCCGGGCACCGCGGCGGTTCGGTCGGCCTTGCTCGTCATCGCGGCGGCCACCGCCGTGCTTCTCCTTGGCGCGCCGGGGTGGTCGATCGACCAATCCCTCCGGCCGGCACTGGCGGCGTCCGCGGCTCCGGCATCGCGTAGTACCGATGTCTCGCCGGTCGCCGAGCCGTCCGCGCTTCGCCTGGCCCCGCTGCTCGTCCCGCAGGCCATCCCGCCGGATGTTTCATCCGCGCCCAAGCGGGCTCCCACGAGCCCCGCGGCGCCGCCTGCCCCCGCCCGTCCGGCGTGGGACGGATCGGCGCATCGCACGATCGGGATCCTGCGCTCCGTCAACTGTGGAAATAGCACCCTGGTGCTCCACCAGGAGGCGGGCGGCGACGACGACTTTGTGATGACGCGCACGACGGTGGCCTACGCGGAAGCGCGCAAGCTTCCGGACGCCTGCGCGCTGGCGCGGCTTGTGGGGACAAGGGCGGTCGTCTGGTGGACGGCGAATGGCGCCGCGTACGTCGTGAGTCGCGTCGACGTTGTGGCACTGGCGGAAGTTCCGACCGCGATCTCGCAGGGTACCGGTCCCGCGGACGGCGGCGAGGCCTCCCGCATCTTCGTACCCGTGGTGACTTGGCCCGTCGTCGGCACTCTCGCCGCGCCGGAATCCGGTGCGACCGCAGCGAGTGTAACCGCCCCGACCGCCGGCAGCGGGAGCTCGACCGGTGACGTCACCACGTCGGATCCGAGTGACAACACGGCCGATCGCGCGGCCGCGGGAAGCGCGAACGCGTCAGGCGCCGCAGGCGCGTCAAGCGGCGACCCGTCGTCCGCCGGAAGTCTTTCCGGGCAGGCCGGTGCCTCGGGTACGGTAGGTGGCGGTGCGGCCGGCGCGGATATCTCCGGTCAGGCGGGCGCCTCCGCCGGCGGCAGCTCACCTGGAAACGCCAACGTGTCCGGCAGCGCCGGTGCCTCCGCCGGCGGCAGCGCGTCGGGGCCCGCGGGTACGTCTGCGCAAGGCGCGGCGTCGGCGGGCGCGGCGGCCAATGCCGGTTCGTCCGGAAGCGGGAGCACGTCGGGTAGCGCCGGCGCCTCGGCGGGCGCGGGGACCGGTACCGGAGGCGCATCCGGACAAGCCGCCGCGGGCGCCGGTGCAAGCGGCGGCCACGGGGGAGTGTCCGCGGGGGCGAATGTGTCCGGCGGTGCCAGCATCAGCGGAACATCGGTCAATGCCGGCGCGACGGCGGGCGCCGGGCTCTCGGGCGGCGGTGTCTCCGCAGGCGCCGGCGCATCGGTCGGGCATGAGTCGACGGGCCAAAAGTGAGCTCCGCTCGGCATCGAAATCCTGTTTCGGGTCGTCCTTCGAGTCACCCAAACCACCGCGAAGCAGCGGCAGTCGTCACCGTCCTCTGCAACATCCTCGTGGCTCGTCAGTTCTCGTCGTAACTGCGCCGTTACGGCAAGTCGGCGAGCCTGCATCAGGACGCCCGCGATGTCCTTGTGGCCCGGGAGGAGAAGTGTGAACTTGCCGAGCATAGGTTTGGGGCGCCGGATCGGCGCGCGGCATGCTGCCTCCGAGGGGCCGGTTTCTTGTCGATTTTGCGCGGGGCCGGACGACTATAGGAACGAGAGGTTGTCCGAAAGGAGTGACCATGAGCAGAATCCGAGCCCTGATCGGCACGCGCAAGGGCGCGTTTGTGTTGACGTCGGACGGCAAGCGGGAGCGTTGGGACGTGAGCGGTCCGCACTTTCCGGGGTGGGAGATCTACCACCTCAAAGGATCTCCCGCCGACCCGGACCGGCTGTACGCGTCGCAGACGAGCGGCTGGTTCGGGCAGTTGATCCAGCGATCCAACGACGGCGGCAAGACATGGGAACCGGTGGGGAATGAGTTCGTGTACGACGGTGTGCCGGGTACGCACCAGTGGTACGACGGCACGCAGCATCCATGGGAGTTCAAGCGGGTGTGGCATCTCGAGCCGTCCTTGACCGACCCGGACACGGTGTACGCGGGCGTCGAGGACGCGGCGATGTTCCGCTCCACCGACGGCGGGCGCACCTGGCGTGAGCTTCCCGGGCTTCGCGGGCACGGATCCGGCCCCTCGTGGCAACCCGGAGCCGGAGGAATGTGCCTGCACACGATCCTGCTGGATCCGACGAACCCGGCCCGGATGTTCATCGCGATCTCGGCGGCCGGCGCGTTCCGGACGGACGACGGTGGGGACACCTGGCAGCCCGTGAACCGCGGCCTGCGGTCCCAGGGGATCCCCAACGAGACCGCCGAGGTTGGACACTGCGTCCACCGCATCGCAATGCACAAGTCGCGTCCCGGCGTGCTGTTCATGCAGAAGCACTGGGACGTGATGCGGACCGATGACGCCGGCGACTCGTGGCACGAGGTGAGCGGTAACCTGCCGACGGATTTCGGCTTCCCGATCGACGTGCACGCGCACGAGCCGAACACGGTCTATGTGGTGCCGATCAAGAGCGACTCGGAGCACTACCCGCCCGACGGCCGGCTGCGGGTCTACCGGAGCCGCACCGGCGGAAACGAGTGGGAGGCATTGACCCGGGGGCTGCCCCAGAGCCATTGCTATGTCAACGTCCTGCGCGACGCGATGGCCGTCGACGCCTTGGACCCCTGCGGCATCTACTTCGGCACCACCGGCGGACAAGTGTACGCATCGGCGGACGACGGGGACACCTGGGCGCCGATCGTGCGGGACCTGCCGGCCGTGCTCTCCGTCGAGGTCCAGACGCTGACATGATCCGGGTCGTTCTCCCGGCGCATCTGCGGACGCTCGCGCAGGTCGACGGCGAAGTTCGCCTCCAGGTCGCCGGGCGGGTGACGCAGCGCGCGGTGCTGGACGAGCTCGAGGCGCGATATCCCGTGCTGCGTGGGACGATCCGGGACCACCTCACCCAGCGGCGCCGCGCGTTCGTGCGGTTCTTCGCCTGCGAGCAGGATCTGTCACACGAGCCGCCCGACACGCCGCTGCCCGAGGCCGTGGCGACCGGGGAGGAGCCGTTGCTGGTCGTAGGAGCAATGGCCGGCGGCTAAAGCCGTTCTCCCTCTCGCGGCTTCGGCGCCCTACTCCGCGAGTCGGGGCATGGCGGGCCGCTCCATGCGCGGCCGAGCTTGGTACACCGGGTACCCGTCCCGCACGCCACCGCCCGCGGCCTTCGCGCCGGCTGAGCAGCGCATCGTACGCGCGTACCGCACCCCGGCCCGGGTGCAGGCGTTTGTGCGCGCGCTGCCTTACAACTGGGAGAAACGAGGCGCCACGCTGCGGACCTTTCGCGGCGTGGTGCGGCACGGCGAAGCGCACTGCCTCGAGGCCGTGCTCGTCGCCGCTACGGTGCTGGAGCAGCATGGTTTTTCGCCCACGGTCCTCGACCTCGAGTCGCAGGATCAGCTGGACCACGTGGTCATGCTCGTTCAGGTGGACGGCCGGTGGGGTGCGATCGCAAAGTCCCGCGATATCGGCCTGCACGGCAGGCACCCTGTGTTTCGCACGATACGCGAGCTCGTCTACAGCTACGTCGATCCGTACGTCGATGGCTCAGGCAGGATTACGGGGTACGGCATCGGGTATCTCGATGAGCTCGTCCGGGGTGACTGGCGGTTGAGCGAGCGCAATATCTGGGAGGTCGAGCGCGCCCTCTATCGGATGCGGCACGTCCGTCTCCGAACCTCCGACCGCCGCTACGCGCGCATGCTGCGCCGGTTTCTCGCGCTTCGAGCCGAGGGCCGGGAGGCGACGCCCGCGGGCGTGCGGGAGCTCTATGGCGCCGCGGTCGACGACTGGCTCTGACTTCACGGGGCTTGCTCTAATCGGTGTCGCCGGCGTGCCGCAGCCCGGCCTCCGGTGGCCGGTGTCTCGCCGCAACGCGGCCGGCGGATGCGCCGATCCAGCACGCGCTGCCCACGACCGCGTACACCCACCACTCAACGTGGGTCAGATAAAGCAGCGCGGCGGCGGCGATCATACCGCAGAGCGACGCGACGGCCATGGCGCTCGGTGCGTCGAACGCGGCCCACCCAATGTAGGTGCTCAGCACGAGCGACGCGAAGGTCGCGGGGTAAAGCCACCACGCCACGTGGTGCGCTCCCAACACAAGCGCAGCCCCCGCCATCCAACTGAGCCACGCCACCCCCCACATCGCCCTGCCCCCCGTCGTTCCGCGGCGCGTTTTTCCAGGAGTATCTGCATCGGTTGTGCCCCGGGGCCGCGGCCCCCAGACGCGAAATCGTCCGCCTCACGGGATGGGCCCGCGGCGCCTGCGGGCGACGCCGCGCCATTTCGAAGGGCTTGCGCCGGCGCCGCGAGAATACCACGCCGATGCTCCCGCGGGCGCCGTGACACGGCGTCTTTGCGGTCCTGCCGGGTCGCCGGCAGTCCTCGAATGGCCTTGGCTCGGGCGTCCGGCGTGCGCCGCGCGCGAGCCGTGGCGCCGGGGGCGGAGCCAGCCGATGCGCAATGGCCCGTTGGGGGGAGGGACGGGGTATGGGCCCCGGAGAACCGCTTGCCTGCACCCTGGCGCAATATGAAACGGCCAACGTCGTGACAGTTCGCGGGGAAGTCGATCTCTCGAACGTGCACATGCTCGCCGAAGCATGCGCTCGGGCCCTCAAGAGTAGCCGGTCGCTGATCCTCGATCTCACCAACGTTCCCTACATCGACAGCACATCGGCGTCGAGGGCGGAGCGTAGCTCTTCGCGCGGCATGACGGATGGCGCCCTTCATCCGGCCACCGCCTCACGGAACCGGCGGATCGCCTCGATGTGGGCCTGAGGGTTGGCCAGGCTCGACTGCATCGTGTTGACGCTGACGTGCGTGGCTCCGAGGTGCCGCCACTGGTCGACTTGACGGCGCCACTCGTCGGGCCCGGCCTGGCGGATCCAGGCACGTCCCTCGATGCCGAACGTGGCGGCGGTGCGCCCGGCCGCGGCGAGGTGCGCCCGGAGGCGCTCGATCTGATGCTCGCGCGCCGGCCCGGACGCCGGCCGTTGCCCGGAGGGCTGGATCGTGCGGCTCGACATCCAGCCGTCGGCGAGGCGCGCGGCGCGCCGCAGCGCCACCTCGGATTCGCCGCCGATCCACACCGGGATCGGCCGTTGCACCGGCAGCGGCCTGATGCCGGCGTCCGGGACGTGGTGCCACCGGCCCTGGAACGTCAGGGTTTCCTGCGTCCATAGCGCGCGCATCACGCGAATTTGCTCAACCGAGCGCGCGCCGCGTGTGTGGAAGTCCATGCCGAGCGCCTCGTACTCGACGTCGTTCCAGCCCACGCCGATCCCGAGCCGGAGGCGCCCCCCGCTCAGCACATCCACTTCGGCAGCCTGCTTCGCCACGAGCACCGTCTGCCGTTGCGGCAGGATGATCACGCCCGTCACCAGCTCGAGCCGCGTCGTGCACGCCGCGATGTATCCGAGCACCACAAACGGCTCGTGAAAACTGTGCGCGCTCGTATAGGGGCCGGTCCACGCGGAACGGCTGGCGACGCCGGCGCCCACGACGTGGTCGTAGATGAGCAGGTGATCGTACCCTAACGATTCCGCCGCCTGCGCGTAGTCGCGGATGACGGCCGGATCGCTGCCGATCTCCGTTTGGGGGAACACGACGCCGAGTTTCATGCGTCCGTGTTCGCACCGTGCGGGCGCGATTCCCTGCTGCCGCCTCGTCCGGCTCAGCCCGACGCAGGCGCCGTGACTGCTCGGCCCGAATGACCGACCGGGACGGCGCGTTTGCCGGACGGGGAGGGTTTCGCGCATGCATCGGCTGATCGGTCGTGGCGGGTACGGGCGCTCGTGGTGCGTCGTTGTGGTGATGGCGGCGCTGGCAGCCACTGGCGCGGGCGCGGTCGCGGCGCCCGTCGGCGGGGGAACCCTCACCATCGGGCTCACGGCCGATCCGACCATGATGGACCCGCACGCGTCGGCGGCCGCCGCCACGTACCTGGTCGGCAGCCTGAACGTCTTCGAGAGCCTCCTGTACCAGGCCCCGGATGGCACGTTCGCGCCGTGGCTCGCGACGGGTTACCAGATCTCGCCCGACGGCAAGACCTTCACGTTCAACTTGCGCCAGGACGTCCGCTTCACGGACGGCACGCCGCTCGCCGCCGATGCGGTGAAGTGGAATCTGGACCGGATCGTGAACCCCAACTTCCGCGCCGGCGGGTCGCTCTCGGCCCTGGTGGGGTATACCGGCACCACCGTTGTGAACGACCGGACGGTGCAGGTCCATTTCAAGGAGCCGTACGCGCCGTTTCTGGCCTACGTCGCCGGCGGCACGCTGGCCATCCTGTCGCCCAAAGCCACCGCGGCGCAGACGCCGCAGGAGACCCAGCGCGCCCCGGTCGCGAGCGGGCCATTTACCGTCTCCGAGTATGTCACGAACGATCACCTGACGCTCCTGCGCAACGCCGCCTACAATCGCCGCGAGCCGGGAAGCGACCATCAAGGGCCGCCCTATCTCGACCGGATTGTATGGAAGTTCATCCCCGAGGCCGAGACCCGCGCGATCACGCTGTCGTCCGGCGAGACCCAGATGATCTACGTGCTCGGGTACGGCACCGGCGGCGGCCAGATCCTCGCCCAGCTCCGGAGAGACTCACGGCTGGTGCAGGACACGCGCCCGTTCCCCGGGTCTGCCTATCTCTGGCTGGCGAACGTGCGGCTCGCGCCGACCGACGATGTCCGCGTGCGTCGCGCCATCATCTACGGGATCAACCGCCGGGCCATCATCAGCGCGGTGTACCGTGGTCTCGGAGCGCCGGCCTGCGGCATGGTTAGCCACGTCCTCCTGCCGGACCCCGAGGCATGCGCGTCCTACCCCTACGACCCGCAGCGGGCCCGCCGGCTCCTCGACGAGGCGGGGTGGAAGATGGGGCCGAACAACCTGCGGGTGAAGGACGGCCACCCGCTGACGCTCACCTTCAACTCGCTGAACCTCGGCGGCGGCGACTTCCCCGACGTCCAGCCGGTGCAGGCGCAACTCCTGGAGCTCGGGATCGATCTCAAGATCAAGAGCCAGGCATTCGGGCCCTTCGCCTCGGATAACTTCCACTGCGCGGACAATCTCGGAACGATCTTTCTGCGCGCGAACGACGAAGACACGCTCTACGCGCTGTTTGCGACCGCAAATATCGGCACCAACTTCAACTGGTCCTGCTACTCCAACGCCCAGGTGGACCAGCTGCTCGCGGCGGGGCGGAGCACCCTCGATCCCGCGAAGCGGCGCGCGATCTACGTCCAGTTGGACCATCTGCTGCTGGATCAGGCCGTCGCCATGCCGATGATGGACGAGCTGTCCGTCTGGGTCCGTCGGGCCAACGTCTCGGGCGTTCGGTACAACTACTCGACGTATCCCGCGTTTGGCGATGCCTACCTTGCGAAGTAGAGCGAGATCCGCCAGGGCCCCCGCATTGTGGCACGCGTCGGGGCCTGGGCTCGACCCCTGAGGGTCAACTTGCTGTCGGGTGATGCCGCGTGCTTCGCCGAGGAAGATCGGCGTCGATCTGCATCGAACGTTCCCAAGGCGTACGTGCTACGGGGCAACAGATACTCAACAAGGTGGTTCGTGCCATGCCACCCATGCCGCCTGGTCGATGGAAGGAGTTTATATTGGAGGGTCTTCGCACGGCCAAAGTGGCGACCATGAACGAGGACGGCCGTCCACATGTCGCCCCGGTATGGTTCGACCTGGACGGAGAAGATTTGTTGTTCACGACCGGCGAACGGACAGCCAAAGGGCGCGCGATTCGGCGGGATCCCCGGGTTTGTCTCTGCGTCGATGATGAACGGCCGCCGTTTTCCTTCGTGATGATCGAAGGTACTGCGACCGTCGTGGAAGACCCCGGGCAGCTCCTCTATTGGGCGACCCGCATCGGCGGCCGCTATATGGGCCAGGACAGGGCGGAATCTTACGGTACCCGCAATGCTGTACCCGGCGAATTGGTGGTCCGGGTTCATCCGACTCGGATCGTCGGATACGAACGAGTAGCCGAGTGACCGTTAGGCCGCTCAGCCAAGAACGCCCGCAGCGCGCCGCCATGCCGCGAGTCTAGCCGGCCGCCCCCGCCGCCGCCAACACCGGCGTATTCGCCAGCAGCTCCAGCGTGTACGGATCCCGCGGCCGATCCAGGACGTCGGCGACCGGGCCGTGCTCGACGATCCGCCCGTGGCGGATGATGACGACGCGGTCGGCGATGGTTCGCACCAGGGCGAGATGATGCGTGATGAAGAGCAGCGTGAGGCGCATGTCCCGCCGCAGCCGGCCCAGGAGCTCGAGGATCGACGCCTGGATCGAGACGTCGAGCGACGAGGTGATCTCGTCGCACACGAGGAGACGGGGCTCAGCCGCCAGCGCCCTCGCGATCGCGACCCGTTGCCGTTCCCCGCCGCTCAGCTGGTTCGGGTAGCGTGCCTCGTACGTGGGATCGACCGCAACGCGGGCGAGCAGCTCCCGCACGCGCGCGCGCCGCGATGCGTCGCCGAGGCCGAACACGTCGAGCGGGAGCGAGATCGACTGGGCCACGGTGCGCCGGGGATTCAGCGAGGCGGCCGGACTCTGGAAGACATACTGGATGCTCCGGCGGAGGTCCGGTGGGCGCGACCGCGCCGAGAGGTCGACATCGCGACCCTCGAAGCGCATCCCGCCGCTGGCCTGGCCGGCATGCAGCCCGGCGATGCACCGGGCGAGCGTCGTCTTGCCGCTCCCCGACTCGCCCACCAGTGCGACGCACTCACCCTCCTCGACCGCGAGGTCGACGGCGTGGAGCACCGGCCCGCGCCCGTACGACGCCGAGAGCGACCGCACATCGAGGATGGCGCCCCCGGCGTCGGACGCCGGCGGGGCGGTCCAGAGCGCCCCGTTCTGGGAGAGTCCCGCTCCGGCGCCCTGCACAAACGCCGCCCGGAGGCAGCGCACGCGGTGGTCGGGACCGACCGGCTCCAAGACGGGCAGCACCGCCGTGCAGGCGGCCTGCGCGAACTCGCAGCGTCCGGCAAACGCGCACGCCTCTTGCCGGTCCCGCGGGTTCAGCGGGGTGCCCGCGATGCCGGCGAGACCGCGGCGCTCGCGCACGCTGGGTGTGGCCAGGATCAACCGCCGCGTATAGGGGTGCGCCGGGCGGCCGACCACACTGCCGGTCGGTGCCTCCTCCACCAGCATGCCCGCGTACATGACGCCCAACCGGTCCGCGAGGCCGGCGACGACGGCAAGGTCGTGGGTCACGTAGACGGCCGCCGCATGTTCCGTCGCGATGAGCTCGCGGATCGTTTCCAGGACGTGGCCCTGCGTCGTGACGTCGAGGCCGGTGGTCGGTTCGTCCAGCACGATGACGCGCGGGCGGCAGAGGACCGCCGTCGCAATCGCGACACGCTGGAGCTGCCCGCCCGACAGCTGATGGGGATACCGTCGCAGGAACTCGGGCGATGCGGGCAATCGCACCTTCTCGAGCACGTCGAGGATCCTGGCCTCCCGCCCACGCCGCCCCTCACCGGCCCGGTCGTGGGCGGATAGCGTCTCGCGGAGCTGCTCCCCGATGTGCAGTGCCGGGTTGAGGGATGCCGTGGGGTCTTGCGGCACGTAGGAGATCAGCCGTCCCCGGACGCGCCGGCGAACCGATTCGGGGACCCCGATGACCTCGACGCCGTCGACCTCCACGGAACCGCTGAGCTGCGTGCCCGGGCGCGCGTGGCCCAGCAAGGCCAGCGCCAGGGTCGTCTTGCCCGATCCCGACTCCCCGACGAGACCAAACACCTCGCCCGGACGGAGCGAGAGATCGAGCGCGTCCACGATCGCGTACGGGCGGGTGCCGGTGACGACGACGCGGAGCTTGGACGCCCGGAGCGCGTCGCGGGTCACGCCTCGACCCTCCGATCGACGCCCGCCACCGCGCGGCCCAGGCCGTCGGTCACGAGATTGCTCCCGACCGTGATGGCCGCGATGGCGAGCACGGGAAGCAGGACGGGCCAGGGCGAGACGTTGAGGCCGGCCTGATTTTCCTGGATCATGAGCCCCCAGTCCGGCCGCGGCGGCTGTACGCCGAACCCGAGATAGTCCAGGCTCGCGATCAGCCCGATCGAGTACGTCAGGCGGAGGCCGAACTCCACCGTGAGCGGCGCGACGACGTTCGGCAGGACCTCGCCGAGCAGGATCCGCGATCGCGGGACGCCGATGGCCTCGGCGTACCGGACGAAGTCGAGATCACGGACCTGCAGCGTCGCGGACCGGATGACCCGCGCGGTCTGCGGCATGTACGAGATCCCCACCACGACCACAATCAACCAGCTCGCGGGGCCGATCATGGTGACGCACATCAGCACGAAGACGATCGACGGAAACGCCAGCACGAGGTCCATGACGCGCATGAGCACCTCATCGGCCGCGCGCAGCGCATAGCCGGACACGAGGCCAACGAGGGTCCCGCTCGCCACGCCGATCGTGGTCGACAGCAGGGCCAGCAGGAGGACGGCGCGGCCGCCGTCGAGGAAGCGACTCAGGACGTCGCGGCCGAGGTAGTCCGTCCCGAGCGGCGCGGCATGGGACGGCGGAGCGAACGGAATGGCGAGAAACGCCGTCGCGCCGTGCGGCGCGACATAGGGCCCGAGCACCGCGGCCGCGACCACAAATCCGACGATCGCCAGGCCGATTCGGGTCCGTCCGAAGCGCAGCGCACCGAGCAGCAGACGTGCCCAGTCACCCGTCTCTCGCGGCGCCGCGTCCGGGACCCGCGCCGCGGGCGCGCCGACGCTCACGCCCGCGTCTCCACGGCGGAGGCGCGCATGCGCGGCGTGACCAGCATGACCAAGAGGTCGGCGACGAGGTTGACGACGACATAGAACGCGGCCAGCATCACCGTCAGCGTCTGCACGAGCGGGATATCGCGCTCGTTCACGGCCTCGACCAGCGCCCGGCCGAGCCCCGGATACCCAAAGACGGTCTCCACGACGACCACGCCGCCGGCGAGAAACAGGAGGTTCAACGCCGTCGCCTGAATCGTCGGCGCGACCGCGTTCAGCAGGGCGTGGCGGAGGACGACGCGGCGTTCCGGAAGTCCCTTCAGGCGCGCCATCAGCACGTAGTCACTCTGCAGGACCTCGATCATGCTGGCCCGGATCATGCGGATCGGGTACGGTGCCACGCCGAATACCAGGGTGAGGGCCGGGAGCACGATCACGGACGGCTGCTCCCAGATCGGCCTCGACGGATCGACGATCGACGCGGGCGGTAGCAGGTGCACGACGCTCGTCGCCAGCAGGTAAATCAGCGCGATGCCGATGACGAATGCCGGGACCGCCGCCAGGGCCAGCGTGAGCACCGAGACGATGTGATCCAGGCGACTCTCGGTCCTGAGCGCGCTCAGCATGCCCACGGCGAGCGCGAGCGGCGTCGCGACGAGGGTCGTCAACACCGCGAGCACGCCGGTGTTCTCGATGCTCCGCGACACGATGCTGGCGATGGGCTCCTGGGAGACGAGCGACGTCCCCCAACGGCCGGTCACCAGGTCGGCCAGCCAGTGCCAGTACTGGAGCACCGGCGGCTCGTCGAGGTGCATCTGCGTGCGGAGCGCCGCCACCGACTCCGGCGTCGCGTAGCGCCCGAGCAGGAGCTGCGCCGCGTCGCCCGGGAGCAGCTGCGTCGCCAGGAACACCAGCACCGACGCCAGCCACAAGATCAGGATGCCGGCGCCGAGTCGGCGCCCGATGACGCGCGTCACCCGACGTCCCTGGAGACCCGCCCGGCGTTACACGCGTCCGTCCACGTGGGGGACCGCGCGGACCCGCGACACCGGCAACACGCTCCTAGGGCGCAGGCAGTCCCCCTTCCGATCTTAGGCGTGCGAGACCTCACGATAGCGATACTGCCCGAGGCTCCACCCCGTCGCGGCGTCCGGCACGAACCCGCTGAACTTGGCGCTGTACGCGTCGATGGTGTCCCGGAACGCCGGGATGATGTCGCCGCCGCTGTCGTACAGGATCTTCTCGATTGCGCTGAACTTCTCGTTCCGCTTCGCGGGGTCCGACTCTTTGAGCGCGTCGCGGTACAGGGCGATCGATTTTGGATCGTTCCAATGCGTGTCGTTGAAGATTCCGCCCGGGAGATTGCGAAGCGCAAACATGATCCCGAACGGCTTGTCCCCGTAGTAGCTCTGGGTGAACGGCCATTCCTTGAACTTCACGTCGTACTGGGCCGGATCGATGCTCTGGACCGTAATGGTCACGCCCGCGCTCTTCGCGTTCTCGGCCAGCACCTGGGCGCCGGCCACCAGGCCGGAGTTCTCCTCCGCGGTCACGAGCTGCACTGAGAGGTCTGACTGGCCGGCCGCCTTGAGCAGCGATTTCGCCTGATCGATGTCCTGCTGGCGCTGCGGGAGCGCGCGCGGGTACGCTGCGTCGTGCGGGCACGGCATGTCGTTGCCGACCGTGGCGTAGCCGCTGTAGACCTGCTGCACCATCTGGGTCCGGTTGATGATGAGCTTGAACGCCTGCCGCACGCGCACGTCGCTGAACGGCGCCGTATCCACGCGCATCACGATGGGCTGAATGAAGCCGGCCTTGGCGACGAGGAGGCGCAGGTTGGACCGGCCGCGGATGACGGGCACCTGCGCCTGCGGCAGCGCGTCGAGCGCGTCGATCTGGCCGGCCAGCAGCGCGTTGACCTGCGACGTGTTGTCGGGGAAGTCGATGATCACGACCTGGTCGAGGCGCGGCTGGCCGGTGATCCAGTAGTGCGGGTTGCGGACGAAGACGCTCCGCTGGCCCGGGGCAAAACTCTGGAACATGAACGGACCCGTGCCGACCGGCTTCCGCGGATCGAACCCGACGGGCACGATCGACGACTGCGGGATGTAGAAGCGCTCGGCGAGGATCGCGTCGGGGTAGTTCAACGTCAGGCGAACGGTCCGCCGGTCCAGCCTGGTCATCGCCTTGGCGTTGATCGATCCGAGGCTCTTCGCCGCCTTGCCCGGATTCTTTGGGTCGAGGATCCGCGCGAACGAGAACATGAGGTCATCCGCGGTCAGCGGCTTGCCGTTGTGGAACGTGACACCGCTGCGCAGCCGGATCGTTGCGACGGTCGCCGTGGTGTTCAAGTCGATGGATTCGGCGAGGCCGTAGCGCAGCGTGAGGTTGTCGTGCTCGAAGTAGGTCAGCGTGTCGTAGAGCTGAAAGACCCGTTGGAGGTCCATGTCGGACTGGCCGAAGTGGCAGTCCACGGTATCCTTCGCGTTGCCGAGACTTCCAACTCTCAGCGTGCGGGCGGTCGCTTGCGCGAACACATCCTCCCTCACCGCCAAGGCGCCGACGGCGGCCAGACCGGCACTGACGAAGCGGCGCCGGGTCAGCACAGTGGGCTTAGCCAACACATGAGCCTCCTCTCACGCACGAGATCGATTCAAAACGGGTCCGCCGCGGTCTTCCGTTTGGCATTTGTCAACTCCTGCCCTCGACGGGCTGCGCAGCAGCCTGACAATGTAGGGCCCGGCCCTCGGCCCGATGGTCTCCGGCCGCATGTCTAGCAAATGTCTACACCGTCGGCTTCGGGGGCATGAAGAGGGACAAACCTAGTCGCGCCTCACGAACAGGCAAACCCGGAGTAATCCGGGGACGCAAAGTCACAGAGCCACGGATTCCGTGGCTGGCTGGGCCGCCGAACGAGGACGCCAGAACCCCTGCTTGCAGGGGGGAGGTGATTTATGCCTCGGCGGACCACTCTGGACCGGCACCTGCAGGAACTTCACCCAACCGGCCCGCGCATAGCCCGCAGCAAGAAGTTTGACGCATCGCTCGACATACTGTGCAGCTTGGGACTCTCCACGCATGCCGTTGAGTTCTTCATGTGTGCCGCTTACGAACGGCGGCGATTGCCGCATGAGATCGTGCGCGAGCTCATCGAGGAATACGTTGCACGTGTCGACACAATGGTTGCGGCATCATGGACTTCAGGCCATCCCGCCTGATGATTTCCACCTTTATCATTCCTACACACACGCCATCGTACGCTTTCCCTGGATTCCACCGGGGAGGTGATCCGCGTGCGACAGTTGGCCGGGGCTTTGTTGATGGTGGCGGCGCTGGCGCTTACCGCGATCCCGGGAAGCGCCTTGACCGGCAGGCCCGCCCCCGATTTCACGGGTGGCGGACCGTGGTTCAACACGGACAAGCCGCTCACGCTCGCCGGCCTGCGTGGCAGGGTGGTGGTGGTTGATATGTGGGCCGCCGGCTGCATCAACTGCATCCACACACTGCCGTACGTCAAGCACTGGGACGCCGCATATCGGGCCCAGGGCCTGGTGGTCGTCGGCGTCCACTCGCCGGAGTTTGACCACGAACGCGCCGTGGCCTACGTCAAAGACGCGGTCGCCCGCGAGGCGATCAAGTACCCGGTCGTGATGGACAACGACTTTCGAATCTGGAAGGCCTACGGGAATGAGTACTGGCCGACGCTCTACCTGATCGACAAACGCGGCAACATCCGCTACACGCACATCGGCGAGGGCGCGTACGACGCCACGGAGCAGATGATTCGGACGCTGCTCGCCGAGCCTGGTTAGGCGCAGCGATCGCTCCCGGATCGCCACGATCGCCGCGTTCGGGCGTGGAGCGAAGACCGGCATCAAGTTGCTTGGCCAGGGCCGCGGCGCGGATCCCGGGGTTCAAATCCGCAGCGCCGCCCGGCTGCAACTCGCTGAGGCGGTGACCGCCGGCAAGATTTCGACCTGCTTCCGTCGCGCGTCTGAAGCTCGGTCGACGGGAGGACCCATCAACGGCGACGCGACGTGGGCCGAGAGAGGCGCCCGTCTCTAGGTCAAGATCGGTTCGACCACGTCCCCGACACTGATAATCCCGCTGCTCACGATGTCGGCCCGCAAACCGCCTCGGTGTACCAGGGCGGCAAGCAGGCGCCGGTCCGTCAGTTTGGCGAGATGATCGCACGGCTCGACCAGTCTGACGCCGCGTAACTCGACCGCCCCGATGCGGAAACCGGTGCCGACCAGATGAGCCAGCGGCACGCCACGTGTCACGACGTTGCGGCGGCAGTCGCCCGGTGCAACCTCAATGCCGTGGTCGCGGCGCAGCGCCTCGATCGTCTCAGCCTCGATGAGCGTCAGCGGCCCTGCCGTTCGCGTGCCGGACCAAGTCCCGGTTCCGCTGAAATACCGGTCGCCGTCGAGCCCGCGCCCCTGGACCGCACGCGCCTCCGCGACGGAGCGCATCGGCGCCCTTGCTGCGCCGGCAATGTGGATTGTCTCGACGATGCCCCGCCACATCGTGGTGTCACCTCGCGTGCAGCGGACGCCGGCCGGCACCCTGTTACTCGAACAGGGGAAACGTGCGGCCGACGCCACGCTCCTCCGCAGCGCGCGCAATTCGCGCCGCCACGGCGACGTCGAAGATGCTCAGGCCGAAGACGCTGACGAAGACCGACGACTCGCGCGGGATCTCGCGGGTCCCCGCGACGAGCCCGCCCAGATCGGCAGCCACGGCGGATTCCTCGAACTGTCCGTCTCGGTACATCCGGAACAACCCTTTGAGACTCGTGCGCTTGAAGTCCCCCCACGCGTCCACGACGACGGCGTCGAACGCACGCACGGCATCATACGAGAACTCATACGGCCCGATGCTCACCGCCGCCATGCCACGATGCACCCAGCCGGCGTGAACGAACGGCGACGCCGCGGCGGTGCATGCGATCACCACGTCGCTCTCTTCCACGGCCGACGGACCGAGGTCGCTCAACTCCGGCGTCCACGGAAGACCGGTGAGGCCGCGCACCAGCCGCTCGGCGTGGTCGCGGGTGCGATTCGCGAGGACGAGACGATGCGCCCCCGGCAGCACCGCCGCCAGCATGCGAAGATGCATCTCCGCCTGGAGTCCGGCGCCGATGAGGGTCGCGGTCGTGGCGTCGGTCCGCCGCAGGCGCTGAAGCGCGACGCCGGTGGTGGCGGCCGTCCGGACCGCGCCGATGAGTGCGCTCTCCATGAGCGCGAACGGACGGCCCGATCTCGGATCCGTCAGCACAATGAGCCCCGTGACGGCCGGGTCCTGCCCGCCCTCGGCGCCGTGGGACGACCGATGCGCCGTCCACTTGATGCCGGCCACGGGTACGGGCCCGCCCAGGTACGCCGGCAGCGCGTAGGCGCCCGTTTCGTCCGCGCCCCCCGCTTGGCGGTCCGCCGTCGCGCGCCAGCGGAGCACCGCTTCGGGCGGCATGATGGTCTCGCCGGCATTCTGCAGGCGCAGGGCCGCTTCAACATCGGCGACGGCAGCATGCATGTCCAGCGCGCCGCAGGCGACCACGTCGCGCCGGCTGAGAAACCGCACGGCCAGGTCCGGCGGTGTCACACCGGCTCGCGCACGGGCGCGCCTGGCGAGGTCACCGGGCGGCGGACTCCGCCGAGAGCAGGGCGTCGGCGAACGCAAACAAGCTCGGCATGCCGCCGGTATGGACGAAGACAACCCGCGGCGAGCGGCCGAGGCGCCCGTTGCGCGCGAGCGTGATCAGCCCATCCATCGCCTTCCCCGTGTAGACTGGGTCCAGCATGATGCCCTCGGTCTGCGCCGTCTGACGGATCGCCGCGAGCCCGCCGTCCGTCGGCACCGCGTATCGAGGACCGACGTGTTCGTCGGTGACGATCAGCGCCTCCTGCGCGCGGGGCTCCGCCCATCCGAGAAGTGCGCGTGTTTCCGCGGCGAGCTCGAGCGTCCGCTCGCGCACGCGGTCCGCCGGCCACGCGACGCTGATGCCGAGCAGCCGCGCCTCCGGCCAGATTCGCTGCAGGCCCACCAGCAGTCCCGCGAGCGTTCCGGCCGAGCCGGCCGCCGCGACGACGTAGTCCGGGCCGCGATCGTCGAGCCGCGCCCACTGCCCCGCCAGTTCTTCCACCGCCAGGACGTAGCCGAGCGCGCCTTTCGCCGATGCGCCGCCGAGCGGGATGACGTACGGACGCCGGCCCGCGGCGCGGAGTTCCTCTGCGCGGGCCTCGATCCGCGGTGCGACGAGGTCCGGGTATTCGTCGTACGGCAGGAAATCCAGGTCGGCGCCGAGCAGGCGGTCGAGCAGCAGGTTGCCCTGCCAGGTGTTCGGCGCCGCGCCCCGGAGGACGAGCAGCGAGTCCATGCCGAACCGGCGCGCCGCGGCTGCGACGATGCGGGCGTGGTTCGATTGGTGGCCGCCCGTCGTGATGATCACGTCGGCGCGTTGCCGGATCGCCTCCGGCATGAGAAACTCGAGCTTGCGGACCTTGTTGCCGCCCCCGCCGAGGCCGGTGTAGTCGTCGCGCTTCATCCACAGCCGCATATCGAGGGCGCGGCCGAGCCGCTCGAGCGGTTCAAGCGGCGTGGGCAGCATCGCCAGCGGGACGCGCGGAAAATCGGTCGGCTGCTTCACGCGTCCAACCCCCGGATGTCGAGGGGCGCCACCGCGTCGAGCGCGCTCCACGGTATCGATGCATCGACCCAGCTCTGGAGCCGGTTGAGGTACAGCACCACCGCGTCGACGACGTCCAATCCCTCGGAGGCGGTCTCCGCGTCATTGATGGCCGAGGCGGCCTTTCGCAGGACGGCGGATGCCGCCGCGCAGTTCCACAACTCCAATCGTCCGGCACACGTGGTGGCGAGGCCGGCGAGGAGCCGCCGCGCCCGCGTCCAGTCCTCGCGCCCCGCGCGGACGTCGCCGCACGCAAAGTACAGGAAGCCGGCCGTCCAATACAGGTCGAAGTTGGCGTAGAGCCGTTTGACCATATCTCGGCTCGGCGGCCGGTGGGCCGCCGCGATCCCGCCGAGGTCCGCCGGGGGGGCACCCCAGCCGGTTGTGACGGCACCGCGGATCTCCGCCGCGACCGCCGCGGCGCTCATCGGTCACCCTCGGCGTCGAGGCGAATTGGGAGTGCGCCGTGACGCCACAGGTCCGGTCCGATGGCGCGCAGCGCGTCGAGGCCGTCGGCCACGCGGGCGAACAGTCCGACCGAGCCGAACGGCACGATGCCGCCGTAGAAGATGCACACCGTCTGCCGGTCGGGGTAATAGCCGACGTCGCCGGCCTCGACCTTCATCGCCGGGTTTTCCGCCGGCCACGTGCCCGGGACCATGAAGTACACCTCGTCGCCGGCGAACTTCGCGTGCACGAGGTGACTCTGCACCGGCAGGACGGCTTTCAGCGACTTGCACGTATTCGGGGCACGGTCCGGCAGCAGCCGCAACCGGCAGGTATGCCCGCCGACCCGCAGGCTTAAGAGGTCTTCCGACATCGACACGCCCCTTTCGTGGAATCTCATGCCGCGGGCGCGACGGTCAGGCGGTCCGCGAGCCAGTCGCCCCAGAGGTTGATGCCGAGCACCAGGAGCCCCAGTGCCAGGCCCGGGATCATGACGGGCCACCACGCGATGGCGATGGAGTTGAGCCCCTCGTTGAGCAGCGCGCCGAGGCTCGGCGTCGGGGGTTGCACGCCGAATCCCAGAAAACTCATCGTCCCTTCAAGCAGCACGAACCGGGCCAAGTCGATGGTGAGAACGACGAGCAGCGTGGCGCCCATGTTCGGCAGCACGTGCCGGCCGAGAACGCGCGCGTCGGTCGCGCCCGAGGCGCGGGCTGCGCTTACGTACTCGCGTTCACGCAGTGAGAGCGCCTCCCCCCGCGCCACGCGGGCGTAGGTCACCCAGCCGGTGACGCCCATGACCAACACCAGGTTGCGAATGCCGGGGCCCAGCACCGCGACCACGAGCAGCGTCAGCAGCACGAACGGCACCGCCAGCTGCACGTCGACCAGCCGCATGATGATCGCATCCACCGGTCCGCCGTAGTAGCCGCTCACGAGCCCCAGCGTGACGCCCAGCACCAGCGCGATCGCCGCCGCGGCCGCGGACACGAGCAGCGAGACACGCACGCCGACCAACGTTCGCGCACAGAGGTCGCGACCGAGGGCATCGGTACCGCACAGATGTCCCGCGGTGCCGGGCGGCACGAGCGTGAGGCCGAGGTTTTGCGCGGTCGGCCCGCCGCCGAACCGCGGCGCCGCGATCGCGGCAGCCAGCAGGAGCGCGACCAGCCCCATGCCGGCGAAGCCTTCCGCGGTGCCTCGGAAACGGCGAGGGCGCGCCGGTGCGGTCGTGACCGCCGTCCCTGGCATCGCGGGCACCGCCCCCGCGTTCAGCACGGCTTACCGGAGTTTGATGTCCGCGACCTGGATGCGTGCGTCCGGCCGCGGCGTCCAGGCGACCCTCGAGTCCAGGCCGTAGAGGCTATCCTCTTGGTACAGCGTCAGGAGAGGCACCTGGTCGTGGACGAATTCCTGGATCTTCGTGTAGAGGGCGAGGCGGGCGGACGGGTCCGTGGCATGCCGCGCGTCGTCCAGCAGTCGGTCCAGTTCAGGCATGTTGACCGTCGAATACGGCTGGCCGGAGTGCAAGATGGGGTAGATTGCGGCGTCGGCGTCGAGTGTTTGCGTGCTGCCCCAGCCGAGCATGTAGATCGGCGCTTGCTTATGCACCGGCACGAGTTGTGTGTATACCGTCCACTCCGGAACGCTGAGTTTCGCCCGCACGCCGACCGCCGCGAACTCCTGCGCGATGGCCTGCGACACTTCGGCGCCCATGAGGTACCGGCTTGTTCCCTGCATGTCGATCGCGAAGCCTTCGGGGAAGCCCGCCTCGGCGAGGAGGCTCTTCGCGCGCGCCGGGTCGTACGGATAGGGTTTGATCTTCGAATCGTACCCGAAGTCGAAGGCGCCCACCTGCGTCCCGCTGACGCTGGCGAACCCGCGCAGGATCGTTTTCACGATCGTCGCCAGGTCGATCGCATACGCGAGCGCGCGCCGGACGTTGCCCTTATCGAGCGGCGCCGTATCGGTCTTCAGGCCAAAGTAGATCGTGAGCCCGCCGTGCGGCACCCGCTCGACGCGCAGCTGCGGGCTGCGCTCGACCGTGACCACCCAGGACACCGGCACCGGCTCGATGATGTCGGCCTCCTGCCGCTGCAGGGCGGCGATGCGGTCGACGTCGTTCGGGACCCAGCGGAAGAACACGTGCTGTACCTTGGGCGCGCCCCGCCAGTAGTCGTTGTTGGCGGCCAGCTCCACGTAGTCGTCCTTGGCCCACCGGACGAATTGGTACGGGCCGGTGCCGACCGGGTGCGCGGCGAATCCGGCGTCGCCCACGCGCTCGACGTAGTTGGGCGGGATGATTTCGGTCGGATAACGGCTGAACCTGGTCGGGATGAGGGGATCCGGCTGAGCGGTGACTATGTTCACGGTGTACGGATCGACGACGTCCACCCGGGCCACGGTGTTGATGTACGAAATCGTGGGCGAGCGCTTCGCCGGGTCGAGGACGCGATCCACGGTAGACTTCACCGCCTTGGCATCGAACGGCTCGCCGTTTTGGAACTTGACATTGCGGCGCAGCACGAACTGCCAGGTCGTCGGGTTGAGGAGACGCCAGGATGTGGCGAGCCCTGGCGTGAGTTTCATATTTTGGTCGCGGGTAACCAGCGTGTCGAAGATGTTGTCGACGATGGTGCCCGGCTCCCGGAGAAAGCCGGGGTCCATCCCGAGCGTCGCGGCGGCGCGGGCGATCGTGACCGTCGCCGGTGCGGGCGCGGCCGTGGTCGGCGTCCACAGCGCGAGGAGCGGTAGAGCCGAGACCATCAGAACGGCGGCGCGCCGGATGGTTGCTCGTCGCATTGAGAGCCCCCATATTATGGGACAGTTATGTCCCAGAATGTGCCTGCCTTATTCCTGGTGGCGGGGGCACCTCCTTCCTAGATTCCGCCGAATTTCTGGGTGGAAGGACCGACGGGCGGGAGACGCGAATTGGAGACCGGGGAAATTTTGGGACGTGATGTCCCAATGCCGGGGTCTACGATGCAGCGGGTCCAAGCCGTGGAACGCTCTGTCATGCTGCTTCGCTACGTCTCGAGCGCCAGCGGGCCGGTGGGGATCCGCGAGTGTTCCCGGACGCTTGGCGTGCCGCGCAGCGCGCTCCACCGCATCGCGCACACGCTGGCCGCGACCGGAATGCTACAGACCGACGCCGACGGGCGCTACCGGCTCGGGCCGCTCGCCCGCGGCATCGCCGGCGGCTTCGCCGAGGACCATCAGTTGCTGCGTGCGGCGCTTCGTGAGATGGAGACGGAACTGAAGGACGTCACCTCCCACGTCGGCCGCGTCGACGCAGGACGCGTGCTGGTTCTGGCCGCCCGGGAGGGCCAAGGGCCGGTCAAGGTGAGCGTACACGCCGGAGACCGTTTCTACGTCCACTGCACGGCCATCGGCAAGGCGCTACTGGCGGCGTTGGAGGACCCGGATGTCGCCGACATCGTGCGGGCGCGCGGGCTGCCGCCGCGGACGCCGCATACCATCACCACCCTGGCGGCGTTGCGCCGAGAATTGGCCCAGGTCCGGAAGCGGGGTTTCTCGGTGACCATGGAAGAGAGCACGCTGGGTGTGGCGTCGATCGGCGTGCCGATCCGCGCAGGCGGTCCGGTGCCGCGGATGGCGCTCAGCGTGTCGGTGGCCGTGCAGGACGTGCGTACCCGCGAGGCGCTGAACCGCTTGGCGCAGCGCGTGCTTCTTTCCGCCGAGCGGATCGCCGCCGCGGCGCCTGACCTCTCGCCTGACGGCGGACGGCAGGGGCCGGCACCGGCGGGTCTTGCGGCTCTCTGAAGCGGGACTCCATGTCGAGCCGGGGAGCCGGGCGGCCGGCTTCCTGACGTTCGAGGCCGTCGCTCACGCCCCGGTGCGAATTCCGGTTGTCGTTGAGTTGCGGACGCTGACGGGCGAGGCTCGTCCGGGTATCTCGTCTCCGCTTCCGTCCGCGGTGGTGCTCTCCGTGGCCGCCACCGCGATGCTACGCCCCGGCGGCTACGCGTGCCTGGTGGGGGGAACTCACGTCATGAATGCCGCCCCGGCGGAACGCGCCGCTCGACGCGCAGGACCGCGACCGTCTGCGCCTCGATATCGTCTCGGCATCGACGTCGGTGGCACGTTCACGGACGTGGTGCTGTTTGCGGAGGAGACGGGGCGGCTGGCCTACGCGAAGGTGCCGTCCGTCCCTGGGCGCCAGCACGAGGGTGTGCTCGCCGGCGTCGCGCGTGCGCTCGCAATCTCGGGGGCGCGCGCGCCCGAGGTCGTGCTCTTCACGCACGGCACGACGGTGGCCACCAACGCGCTTCTGGAACGCAAGGGGGCCCGGGTGGGCATGATCACAACCCGCGGCTTCCGCGACGTGCTGGCGATCGGACGCCAGACGCGGCCGAAGCTGTACGACTTTCGCGCCCGGCGCGGCACCCCGCTCATCTCGCGCGATCTCCGGATCGAGGTGGCCGAGCGCATCCTGCCCCGCGGCGAGATCGCGGAGCCGCTCGCCGTCGAGGACGTCCGGGCCGCCGCGCGGCGGCTGCGGCAGGCCGGCGTCGATTCCATCGTCATCGGCTTCCTGCACAGCTACGCGAATCCCGAGCACGAGCGCGCCGCGGCGGCGGTCGTTGCGGAAGAATCGCCCGGCGTCTCCGTGTCGCTGTCGAGCGCCGTCCTGCCGGAATACCGCGAGTACGAGCGCTTCAGTACCACCGCGGTCAACGCCTATGTCGAACCGGTGCTGCGGCACTACATCGCAGCCCTGGAGCACGAATGCGAGGCGATCGGGCTCGGCTCCGGCGTGTACGTCATGCAGTCGAACGGCGGGCTGATGCCCGCCGCGTCGGCGCGTGGAGACCGCGCGGTTCACACGGCGCTGTCGGGGCCGGCCGGCGGCGTGCTGGCCGCACAGTTCATCGGAGGACTCGCCGGCTTCACGAATGTCATGGCGATCGACATGGGCGGCACGAGCTTCGACGTCAGCCTGGTGCGGAACGGCGAGGTCGGCGTCGCGCTGGACAATGAGATCGCCGGGTGCCCGATTCGGGCTCCCATGTTCGACATCGTCACGCTCGGCGCCGGCGGCGGCAGCGTCGCGTGGATCGATGACGGTGGCGTCCTCCGAGTCGGACCGCGGAGCGCCGGCGCCCGCCCGGGCCCCGCCTGCTACGGACGCGGCGGGACCGAAGCGACGGTGACGGACGCGCATCTGGCGCTCGGGCGGCTGGATCCGCGGCGGTTTCTCGGCGGCGAGATGGTCCTCGATGAGGACGCCGCGCGGCGTGCCATCGAAGAGCAGGTGGCGCGGCCGCTCGGCGTCCGTGTGGAGGCCGCGGCGTTCGGCGTCCTGGAGGTCGCGAACGCCGCCATGCTGCGCGGGATGCGGGTCATGACGGTCGAGCGCGGCTACGATCCGCGCGACTTCGTCCTCATGGCGTTCGGTGGCGCGGGACCGCTCCACGCGTTGGACTTGGCGCGCGCCGCCGGTTTGCCGCGCGTAGTGTTTCCGGTCGCGCCCGGCCTCGCGTGTGCCCTGGGGCTCTTGACGGCCGACATCCGCCACGATTTCGTGGCCAGCGTCCTTCGCCCGACGGCGGACATCGATGCGGCCGAACTGGCGATACAGTTTGCGCGGCTGGAGTCCCGCGCGGTCGAGCGTGCCGCCGCGGAGGGGGTGCCCGCCCCTTCGCTCGTGTACCGACGGCAGGCCGACGTGCGCTACAGCGGCCAGGGGGCGGAACTGACGGTCCCCGTGGAACAGTTCGATCCGGCGCCGATCACCCAGATCTTCGAAGACGCGCACCGCCGGACGTTCGGCTACGCGCACGAGGGGCGACCGACGGAGATCGTAAGCCTTCGACTGACGTCGGTCGCGCCCATGACGCGCCCGGCTTTCGCTGCGCAACCCATCGGAGACGCGGACCCCTCCATGGCGCTCATTGGAGAGCGGCGGGTGATCACCGACCGCGACGGCGCGACGGCGGTGTACCCTGTGTACGCGCGCGACCGGCTTGCGCCCGGGCACCGCATCCCCGGCCCGGCGATCGTCGTGCAACTGGACTCGACCATTGTGCTGGACGGCCAGGACGCCATCGTGGACCCGTACGGCAACATCATCGCGGTCGTGTAGGCGCGGCGGAACGTGGTGTCGCTCGATCCGATCCGCCTTGAAGTGCTGCGCAACGCGCTGCAGTCGTGTGCCGAGGAGATGGGGGCGGCGCTCGCCCGGACTGCGTACACCGTCAACATCCGGGACCGCCGCGATTTCAGCTGCGGCGTTTATACGACGGACGGCGCGCTCGTGGCACAGGCAGAGCATATTCCGCTCCACCTGGGTCTCATGCCGTCCGTCGTCAAAGCGCTGCTGAGGACGATTCCGATCGAACGGCTGCAGCCGGGCGATGCGCTCGTGACCAACGATCCGTTCGTCACCGGGACGCACCTCATGGACATTTGTGTGATCACCCCGGTGTTCGCCGGCGGGCGCCCAATCGGCATCGTCGCCAGCATGGCGCACCACGCGGACGTCGGCGGCTTCGCCCCCGGAAGCGCCGCGCTGGGCGTGTCTGAGATTCACCAGGAAGGGTTCCGGATGCCGCCGGTGCGGCTGCAGGACCGCGGGTCGCTGAACCGCGACGTGCTGGAAATCTTCGCCGCCAACAGCCGCACGCCGGATGATCTCACCGGCGATCTCCTGGCCCAATTGTCCAGCAACCACGTGGGGTCACGCCGGCTCGTAGAGCTCTTGGAGCGCTACGGCGGAGATCTGCCGCAGTATTTCGAGGGGCTGATCGAGTATGCCGCGCGCCGGTTGCGCGCGGCGCTCGAAACGATGCCGGCCGGGCGGTTCGCCTTCGAAGAAGTGATCGAAGGAGACGGGTTCAGCGAGGACGCGATCCCTATCCGGGTCGCGGTGTCTCGCCGCGGCGACCGGCTGCACGTCGACTTTACCGGTACCAGCCCGCAGGTCCGCGGCCCCCTCAACGCGGCGAAGCCTGGCGCCTTAGCCTGCGTCTATTTTGTCGTCAAGGCCGTCTTCGATCCGGACGGGCCTTCGAACGAGGGCATTGCCCGGGTGGTCGATGTCGAGGCGCCCGAGGGCACACTCGTCAACGCGCGATATCCGGCCGCGGTGGCGCTCTTCAACTCGGTATCGTCGCAGAAAGTCACAGACGCGCTGCTCGGCGCCTTCCTTCAAGCCGTGCCGCACCGCGTCACCGCGGCATCGACGGGCAGTATGAACGCGCTCTTCGTTGGGGGTGTCGACACGCGCACGCGCCGCCCGTACACTTACGTCGAGACCTATGGCGGCGGCCAGGGTGCGCTGCACGATTGCGACGGCGCGGACGGCACGCACGTCAACATGACGAACACGCGGAACACGCCCGTTGAAGCGCTTGAGATCGCGTACCCGCTGCGGGTTCGCGAGTACGGCCTCGTGCCGGATTCCGACGGTGCGGGCCGCCGGCGCGGCGGGGTCGGCCTGCGGCGCGTCCTCGAGACGCTCTCCGACGAGACCACGGTGACCATCCATACAGATCGGCGAGAACGTGGGGCCTGGGGCGTGGACGGCGGCGAGGCGGGCGGTTGTTCCCGGTGCACAATGCAACCGCCCGGCGGCGCGAGCGTCCTGCTGCCCCCCAAAGCCACGGTCCGTGTGCCGCGTGGGACCATCGTTCGTTTGGAGACGGCCGGGGGTGGGGGCTGGGGTCCGCCGAGGGAGCGCGACCGCGACGCCGTGGCCCGAGATGTGCGCGACCTCCTCGTGTCGGCCGAACGGGCGCACCGGGTCTACGGCGTCAGGGGCGATCCGTGATCCGGTATCTCGGCGGGAGGCTCGCCCAGTCGGCCATCGTCGTGGTCGGCGTGTCGGTGATCGTGTTTGCCAGCCTCCACCTCGCCGGCGATCCGGTCGCCCTGATGCTGCCGCCGGACGCCTCGTATCAGGACATGCAGCGCTATCGGCACCTCTTGGGCTTCGACGAACCCATGCCCGAGCAGTACCTGCAATATGCGATCAAGGCGCTGCACGGAAATTTCGGGACATCCATCCGGTACAATCTTCCCGCCGTGCCGCTGATGCTCGAGCATCTTCCCGCAACGGCCTCGCTGGCTGCCGCGGCCTTGACCTGGAGCACGGTGGCGGGCGTGGTCATAGGCATCTACGCGGCGCTGCACCGCGGCGGCGCCGTCGACTACGCGGCGCGCATCCTGGCGCTGGCTGGCCAGGCCATTCCGGTGTTCTGGCTGGGGCCGATGCTCATACTCTATTTTTCGGTGCAGCGAGGCTGGTTCCCGACCGGCGGGTTCGGTTTGGGAGCGCACCTCGTGCTGCCCGCCGTCACGCTCGGCGCGTACTATCTCGCCATCGTCATCCGGTTGATGCGAACCAGCGTGCTCGCTTCGCTGCAGCAAGACCACGTCCGCACTGCCCGCGCAAAGGGGCTCGCGCCGCGCCGGATCATCATCCGCCACGTCCTTAGAAACTCGTGGCTGCCGGTCATCAGCATGTTGGGCCTGCAGGCGGGGAGCGTGATGGGCGGTGCCGTGGTGACGGAGGTCGTATTCGCCTGGCCCGGTCTGGGGCGTCTCGCCGCGCAAGCCATCAGCGGCCGCGACTTCCCGCTTGTTCAGGCCATCGTGTTGTTCAGCGCGATTGTCTTCGTGCTGGTCAATTTGACGGCCGATGTCGTTTACATGGTTGCCGATCCGCGTATTCGGTACTCATAGACTGTCATCCGGCCACCACCTCCGCGTGTTGGCGGATGGGAGAAACACTGCAACGTGAGCTTGGTCGTGGTTGAGGCGGAGGCGGTAACACCAGTGAAAGAGCGCCTGGATCTTCGCGAAGACATCCTGCGTATCATCGCCGCCCACTCGGGCGCGATCGGCCAGGGCGCGATCAACCTGTTGCTCCGCAAGCAGGGCGTGCTCATCAGCATGCCCACCGTGGGCCGGCGCCTGCAGGAGCTCGAGTTCGAAGGCTTCGTCGCCAAGGCCGGCATCGAGGGGCGGGTGCTCACCGATCGGGGGCGCCACGCGCTCAAGCGGTTCGACGCGGAAGCCAGGCTGCGCGTCTCCGGCGCCGCGCTGCTGGACACGCTGCGGCGGGGCGACCGCAAGCACCTGCTTGATCTCCTGGCCGCCCGCCGAGTGATCGAGGCAGAAGCCGCCGCGCTCGCCGCCACCCACGTTTCTCCAAACGCCATCGCCAAGATGGACGGCATCCTCTCGCGGCAGGCCGCCGGCGTCGCGCGGGGCGAGACCGGGTTGGAGGAGGACATCGCGTTTCACCGGGAGATCGCCCGCGCGTCTCGGAACGAGGTCCTGTGCTCGCTGGTCGCGCTGCTGCGGCAGCACCGGCGCTACAACCTCATCGTGAACTCGATCAGGGCGGCCGTGGGCAGCCGTATGGTCGTGGATCACGCCAGGATCCTGGCCGCGCTCAAAGCGCGCGACCCGCACGCCGCCCGTGCGGCGATGGATCGGCATCTGCGGACGCTTGCGGCGGATCTGAATCGATATCTGGGCCGGTGGTCGCCGGACGGCGGGGTCCGCGGGCGCTGAAGTGGACGCTGCGACCGCGGCGGCACTGCGCGGGGCGGTGCGGAAAGAAGGAAACGGGGCGCGTGGCACTAATCACAGATGATTAATGGGCGGAGGTGATGCGGAGATGCTGGGAGATCGGTTGACGCGGCGTCGCTTCCTGCGACAATCCTCGTTCGCCCTCGCCGGCGCGTCGTTCTCGATGCTGCCGTGGACGGCGGGCGAGTCCGCGCCGGTCCGGGGCGGCACCCTGACGATCGCCCGCCCGGTCGACTCCATTTCGCTCGATCCGTATCGCGACAGCAGCGCGCCCGGCGCCTGGGTGTACGGGCTGATCTACGATTCGCTCGTCACGCTCAGCCCCGCGATGAAGGTCCAACCCGGGCTCGCCTCGAGCTGGCGTGTCCTGTCGCCTTCGAAGGTCCGGTTTTTCCTGCGCCGGGACGTGCGGTTCCACGATGGCACGCCGTGCAATGCGGCGGCCATAAAGTTTACCTTCGATCGTACGTTCAACGCCAAGAGCCCCGGGATCTGGGCCAGCTTCGCCGGACCCATCAAGGGCGCAACCGTGGTGGATGACTACACCGTCGATGTGGAGTCGACCGAACCGTTCGCTCCGCTGCTCCTGAGCATGGCGGTGGTGCACGGCGGCATGGTGAGTCCGGACGCCGTGCGGAAGCAGGGCGATGCGTTCGGACGGCATCCGGTCGGCACCGGCCCCTTCAAGTTCGTGGAGTGGGTGCCGAACGACCACATCACGCTCGAGCGCAACGACGCGTATTGGGGTCCCAAGGCCTACCTCGATCGTATCGTGTTCCGGATCATTCCCGAGGAAGAAGCCCGGGTGATCGCGTTGCGGACGGGAGAAGTGGATATGGTGCTGCTCCCGCCGCTGACGGCGCTCCCCGCGTTGCAGCGCGATCCGAACTACATCGTGTACAGCACGACCGGGACGCGCACGGTGTTCATCGCGTGCACGCTCACCCAGCCGCCGATGGACGACGTGCGCGTGCGGCGCGCGCTGATGCTGGCGACCGACCGGAAGTCCATCGTGGACAACATCGTCGGCCCCGCGGGCGTCCTGGCCAACGATATGATGGCGCCGAATATCTTCGGGTACGCCCCCGTGCATCTGGACAAGCTCTACCCGCACGACGTGAAGCGCGCCGCCGCGTTGCTGGAGCAGGCCGGGTTCAAGCCCGGCCAGGGCGGGGTGCTGGAGCGGGGCGGCGTGCCGCTGACGCTCACCATGATGAGCTCGCGCGGTCGGTACCCCAAGGACGCCGAGATCTCCCAGGCCTTCCAAGCGCAGATGCACGATATCGGGATCCGGGTCGACCTGCAGATCCCGGAGTACGCGGTGGTCTTCAGCGCCCTGCGCGCGCCGACGCTCACCGTGCACCTGATGCTCTCGGCGTGGGGCAACATCACGGGCGACGCGGATCACACGCTCGTCACGACGGGGCGGTCCGACCAGGCCCCGCCCCGCGGGTGGAACGCGTTCCGGTACTTCAACCCGGCGTACGACAAGGTCGTCGATCAGGCGCGCACAAGCGTGAACCCGGCGGAGCGAAAGACCCTGTACGCGCAGGCACAACAGATGCTGGCTCGGGACCTCCCGTACTTCCCCATCTACAACATGAACAACATCGCGGTCGCCCATTCCTACGTGAAGGGATTCGTCCCGCATCCGGTCGAGTATGTCCTTCCGGTCGGGCCGGTGTGGCTCCAAAAGTGACCCCGCCGGGACCGGCGGACGCCGGCGTCGCGCGCGGGGTGGACCCCGTCACCCTGGAAGTCGTCAACCAGCGGCTGCAGTCGATCGCCGACGAGATGGAAACGGTGCTGTGCCGGAGCGCGTTCTCGAGCATCGTCAAGGAGGCGATGGACGCGTCCTCGGCGCTGTTCGATCGGGCGGGGAACACGCTGGCGCAGGCGGCGGCGCTGCCCGGGCACCTCGGCACCATGATCCCGGCGGTGCGGAGGATCCTCGAGTCGTTTCCCCCATCGGCGATGCGGCCCGGCGACATCTACGGCTTCAACGAAGCGTACGAGGGCGGCACTCATCTGCCGGACATCACGGTCGTCGTCCCGGTCTTTTGGGACGGCGACGTGGTGGCGCTGAGCGTCACGATGGCCCACCATCAGGACATCGGCGGCTCGGCGCCCGGCAGCACGCCCCCGAACGTCACGGAGATCTTCGCGGAAGGCCTCCGGCTGCCGCCGGTCCGGCTGTACGCGGGGGGTCGTCCCAACGAGGATGTCTGGGACATCCTCCGGCTGAACACGCGCGTGCCGGATACCCTGCTCGGGGACCTCCGCGCCCAGATCGCCGCCTGCCAGATCGGCCGGCGGCGCATGGAGGCGCTGTTTCAAGAATACGGCGCCGGCGTGCTGCTGCGCGTGTTCGGCGAGCTGCTGGACTACGCGGAACGGCTCACGCGCCTGGCGATGGAGGCCGTGCCGGACGGCGCCTACACGTTCGAGGACTACGTCGACCACGATGGGGTGGACCTCCACCGGCCGCTGCGCATCCGCGCCACCGTGTCGATCCGCGGGTCGTCGTTCCGCGTGGATTTCACGGGCACCGATGCCCAGGCCAGGGGTCCGATCAACGCCGTGCCCGCGGCCACCCTGGCATCCGTGTATTACGTCGTGCGGGCGATCACCGGTTCCCATATCCCGAACAACCAGGGGTGCTATCGGCCCGTCGAGATCTTCGCGCCGGAGGGGACCCTGGTGAACCCCCTGCCGCCGGCGCCCGTGGGGTGCCGGTCGTACACGGGCAAGCGCATCGTCGACGTGCTGTTCGGGGCCCTCGCGCAGGCGCTGCCGGACCGGATCCCGGCCGCCTCGAACGGGCAGGTGGCGACGATGTACATCGGCGGGCGGGACCGCGCGACGGGCAAGCAGTTTGTGTGCTTCATCGGCGTGCCCTTCTCCGGCGGCATGGGCGGCCGCTCGACCAAGGACGGGGTCGACGTGGTGGAGACGGACATCAACAACTGCACCAACCTGCCCATCGAAGCCGGTGAGATGTCGTATCCTATACGGTTCGAGCGCCTGCAGCTGTGGACCGACTCGGGAGGACCCGGAGAGCACCGCGGCGGCCTCGGCTACGTCGCGGTGTGCCGCTGGGGCGGCGACCGCGTCGTGCTCTCGCACCGGCGGGATCGCTTCAATTTTCATCCCTGGGGCCTGCGTGGCGGCAAACCGGCGCCGATGTGCCGCACGCTCGTGCGCCGCGGCGGGGGAGCGGTGGAGGAGTTCCCGTCCAAGACCCTATCGCATCTTGACGAGGGCGACACCCTCGTCATCTACACGACGGGCGGCGGCGGCTACGGCGATCCCCTGCGTCGGGATCCCGCGCGGGTGCTGGAGGACGTGTTGGACGGCCGCGTGTCCGAGGAAGCGGCGCGCCGGGAGTACGGGGTGGTCTTCGACGGGGCCGGCCGGCAGGTCGATCATGCCGCGACGGACGCGCTGCGATCTCGTGCGCGCGACGACCGGGGCGGCGACGCCGTGTGAACGCGCCCGGCTTCACTCGCCGCGCCGGAGGGAGCTCCTAGGGATGCCGCTGGACTATGCTCGTCGACGGCGCAACGCGCAGTCCGAGATGGAGCGCCGCGGGATCGACCACCTGATCCTGAGCCCCTCGGCAGATCTCGTGTATCTCGCCGGCTACAACGCGCTCAATTTCGAGCGCCCGACGCTCCTCGTTCTGCCGCGGGCGGGCACGCCGTTCTTCGTGGTCCCCCAGCTCGAAGCCGACAAGGCGCGGGCCTCGTCGCCCGACCTCGAGGTGCGAGCGTGGAGCGATACCGATGACCCGTGGACGATCGTGCGGGCCGGCGTGGGCGCCGGGCCGCGCCGGATCGCCGTCGCGGATGTCATGCGGGCGAGCTTCGTGCTGACGTTGCAGCGCGTGCTGCCGGAGGCGAGCCTGCAACCGGCGGGCGCGCTCATGGCGCACCTTCGCCGGCGCAAGGAGCCGGAGGAGGTGGCCGCGCTTCGGGAGGCCGCCCGCCGGACGGACGTCGTGTTCGACCAGCTTCGTGCGGAAGCGCTGGCCGGGCTCACCGAGATCGACGTGGCGGACCTGATCGGGCGGCACCTCAGGGCGGCGGGGCTGGCCTGGAAGTGGAGCTACATCTGCAGCGTCGCGTCCGGGGAGCACTCCGCCTCACCGCATCATACGCTCAGCGACCGCGTCCTGCGTCCCGGCGACGCCGTCTGCGTGGACTTCGGCGGCACCTACGCCAACTACCCCTCCGATCTCACCCGTACGCTGCACATCGGGCCGCCGTCGGACGAGTTCCGGCGCGTGTACGACGTCGTCCGGGACGCCCAGGACCGCGCGTTTCGCGCCGTCCGGGCCGGTATCGCGGCCGAGGAGATCGACCGCGTGGCGCGCGAGGCCATCGCATCGGCGGGGTACGGGCCATTCTTCATTCATCGGACGGGGCACGGGCTCGGCCTGGAGATCCACGAGCCTCCCTACATTGTGGGCGGCAACGGCGAAGCGCTGTCGGAGGGCATGGTGTTCAGCGTGGAGCCGGGCGTGTACCTCCCTGGCAGATTTGGGGTGCGGATCGAGGACACGGTGGTGGTCACCGACCGCGGCGCCGAGCGCCTGAACGGCGCGACGCATGAGCTCTGTGTCGCGCGCTGACGCCGTGGCTGGACGCGGCCGGCGGCGACCTGGAGACGCCGCGGAGGGAGGCGGCGCGGCGAGCCCACACACGCCTTGCCTGGTCGTCGGGATCGACACCGGCGGGACGTTCACGGACGTGGTGGCCGCGGACCGCGCGCGGAACCGGCTGTACGCGCTCAAGGTGCCGTCCCGGCCGGAGCGTCCTGGAGCGGCGTTCCTCGACGGGTTGCAGCGGATCGTCGCGAGCGCCGGATACGACCCCGGCTCCGTGGAACGCATCGTGCACGGTACGACGATCGGCACGAACGCGGTGCTGGAGCACAAGGGCGCGACCCTCGGTCTCCTGACGACGCGGGGCTTCGAAGACATCCTCGCGATCGGGCGCACAAAGCGATCCGACATGTACGATCTCATGATGGACCCGGAGGAGCCGCTGTTTCTGGCCCCCCGCCGGCGCATTGCGGGGATCCCCGAGCGCGTGGATGCGTCCGGCACCGTGCTGGAGCCGCTGGACGAGGACGCGGTCGTCCGCGAGGTGCGCCGGCTCCGCGATGTGCACCGCGTGGAGTCGATCGCGGTCTGCTACTTGTTCTCGTTCCTCCGCCCGGAGCACGAGCAGCGTACGGAGGCTCTCATCCGGGAGCACTTCCCCGGCCTGCCGGTCTCGATATCCTCGAGCGTGGATCCCAAGTTCCGGGAGTACGAGCGCCTCGTCGTCACCGCGTTCGACGCCTACCTGCGGCCCGCCGTGGCCTCCTACCTGAGCGACCTCGAGGGGGAGCTGGGCGGCCGCGGGTTTCAATGCCCGTTCCAGATCATGCAGTCGCACGGCGGCATCTCGGCGGCCGGGCCCGCGGTCGAGCGTCCCGTCGGCACCATGCTCTCGGGGCCGGCCGCGGGCGTGGTGGCCGGTGCGGCGGCGGGCCGCGCCGCGGGATTCGATGAGCTCGTGACCCTCGACATGGGGGGCACGAGCTTCGACGTGGCCTTGGTCAGGGCAGGCCGGATCGAGACCAGCGCGGAGGGACGGCTCGGCAAGTATCCGCTGCGGGTGCCCATGGTGGACGTGCACACGATCGGCGCAGGCGGGGGGAGCATCGCGTTTCTCGATCCGGCGGGCGGGCTCAAGGTGGGTCCCGTGAGCGCGGGCGCGGTGCCGGGCCCCGCGTGTTACGGCAAGGGTGGAACAGAGCCGACCGTGACGGACGCCGGCCTGGTGCTCGGATACTTGAACCCCGAGACCTACGCGGGCGGCGGGTTTCCCCTCTACCCCGACCGGTCCCACGAAGCGATCGCGCGGCGGATCGCCGGCCCGTTGGGGATGGACGTCCCGCACGCGGCCTCCGGGATTCACGACATCGTCAATACGCAGATGGCGGAAGCGGTGCGGTTGGTGTCGGTACGCCGGGGATACGATCTCCGGGGCATCGCGCTCGTGGCCATGGGCGGTGCGGGACCGGTGCACGCCGGCCGGTTGGCGGATCTCTTGGATGCGAAGGCCGTGGTCGTGCCCCCGCGGCCGGGCGTCGCATCCGCGTACGGCCTGCTCATGGCCGACATCCGGCACGAGCTGTTCAGGCCGTACCCGCGGCCCTTTCACCGCGCGTCGTCCGCCGAGCTCGCGGCGCTGTTCGCGGAGATCGATGCGGGATGCGCGGAGCGCATGCGCGTGGAGGGCGTCGCTGCGGCGGAGGTCTCCGTGCTGCGGTACGCGGAGATGCGATACGTCGGGCAGTCGTACGAGCTCAGTGTGCCGCTGCCCGGGGGACCGGTCGACGACGCGGCCGTTGTGGAGTTGCGGCGGAGATTTCACGAGCTGCACGATCGATACTATGGCCACCACAGCGACGAGAGCGAGGTCGAGTTTGTCGGCCTCAGGGGCGTTCACGTCTACCCGCTTCCGGCTCCCCCGGCGGACGCCGACGCACGGACCGCGGGACATCGGGTCACGCCGCTGGGCGCGCGTCGCATGTACTTTGCCGAGCGCGGCTACGCCGAGGCGCCGGTGTACGATCGGTTTGCGTTGCCCGCTGGCGCGAGCATCGCCGGACCGGCGATCCTCGACCAGGCGGACACCACGACCGTCGTGTATCCCGGGCAGACGGCGACGGTGCATCAAAGCGGCAGCGTCATCATCACGCGATAGTACATGACCCGCGCGCGCCATGTCACGGTCGTCGGCGCCGGTATCGTCGGTGTCGCCTGTGCGCTGTACCTGCAGCGCGACGGCCACCAGGTGACCGTAGTCGATCCCGCCGGGCCGGGGGAAGGCGCCTCGCAGAGTAACGCCGGCTTCATTTCCTCGGGCAGCTGTGTGCCGACGAGCACGCCGGGCATCCTGCGGCGCGTGCCCAAGATGTTGCTGGACCCCCTGGCGCCGCTCGCCATCCGTTGGACCTACCTGCCGCGGCTCGTGCCGTGGCTCGTCAGGTTCGTACGCGCCGGCGCGCCCGATCGGGTGGAGGCGATTTCCATTGCGCTCGCGCACCTCCTCGAGCTGGCGCGAGAGAGTTACGCGGCTCTGGTCGCGGGCACCGCGGCGAGCCGCTATCTCCACCCGGGAGGCGTTCTCTACACCTACGAAACCGACGCGTCGTTCGCGGAGGCGCAGTGGAGCTTAGAGCTGCGCCGGCGCCGCGGCATCGACCTGGAAGTTGTGCGGGGGGCGGAGCTGCACCGCCTCGAGCCTGCCCTAGCGCCGGCGATCCGGCACGGCGTTTTCTATCCCAAGACGATGTTTTGCACCGATCCCCGTGGCCTGGTGCGCGCGCTCGCTCAGGACTTTGTCCATCGAGGAGGGGAGCTGGTTCGGGAGCGGATCACCGACGTCGAGCTTGGCGCGGCGGGTCCGCGCGCGCTGCGGACCCCTAGCGGGCGGCGGGATCTCGACGTCCTCGTCATCGCCGCGGGCGCGTGGTCACGTCCGCTCGCGGCCCGGGCCGGCGGACGGGTCCCGCTGGACACGGAACGCGGGTATGTCGTGACGCTCCCGCGATCCGGCGCCCTGCCGCGCATTCCACTCCTCTCGGGCGACTACAACTTCGCGATCACACCCATGGAAGGCGGTCTCCGCTTGGCCGGGACGGTCGAGCTCGCGGGGCTGTACGCGCCGCCCAACTATGCCCGAGCCCGCCGGCTGGTCCAAGCCGCGGGGCGCGTCCTAGCCCGGGTAGATGCGGATGGCGCGACCTATGCGATGGGACACCGTCCGTCGATGCCGGACTCGCTACCGGTCCTGGACCGGTCGCCCCGCTATCCGTCGACGTTCTTTGCGTTCGGGCACGGCCATCTCGGGCTTACGCTTGGTCCGGTGACGGGACGGATCATCGCGGATATGGTAGGAGACCGGACACCGCCGATCGACGTCACACCGTTTCGTGTCGACCGGTTCTGACGAGTATGACGGGCCGCCGGCGTGCCCGTCATGCAAAAGCTCACGGACTCGGCGGCGCGCGGGCCGGCGGGAGTTCTAGGCTTCCCTCGGCATGGCGCCTACCGACCGAGCCGGGAACCGGGACACCTCCGGCCCGCGGCGTAGGCGATCGTGTAGCTGCCAGGCGTTGACGCGCGCCCGACATCACGCGCGCGTCAAGGCGCCGTCCGCCGTGCCGCCAGCGGGATTATGGCTCGCCGTCAGGATCGATCGGCCGCCTGCCGCTCACGGTCGGGTAGCCTCACATGGCGGGAGCCTCTCCGGAAGCTCAACGCCGTTCGAGCGTCTCACGTGGCCATCCCGCGAGCGTCGCGCCCGCGTCGTACGCGCTCTGGCAAAACTCCAGCAACGCCTCCCGAGGGGCCGGCGCCGATCTCACGGGGTCGTATCCGAGCAGGAACATGCCGAGTTCGTCGTTCCACCGCGCGGCCTCGGGCCCGATTGCCGCGCGCTCCAAGCCCGCGGGTGCCGGCGCCGTGTATGCGAAGAACGCGGCCTCGCGCCCGGTGCGATCACCGGGCCAGAATCCGCAACTGCTGCATTCGTGGGAGTAGCCTTCCTTGGTAATCTGATCGGCGCCCGGGCGCTCCGGTGCCGCGCGCCCGGAGAAGCGCGTCACCGCCAAATCGAAAGACCCCCAGAAGAAGTGCACCGGGCTGGACTTGCCGGTGAATCGCGCACGAAATTCGTCGAACACGGCGCTCACAGCGGTGAGCACGTGCCAGAATCGGGTCGCGTACGCCGCGTCGTAGGACGCATGGACGGTGTCGTGATCGAAGGGCACGGGATCGGGCACTTCAGATGGCTTCCTCGTAATCTTGACGTCGATCCCGAGCGCGCGTAGGCGTCCCATGTACTCCGCGTAAAAGTCGGCCACCGTGCGGGGATAGAGGCGCACCAACTCCTCACGGCCGGACGTCGTGCGGATACGGAGCCCGTGCGAGATGAAGTCAAATTCTACGTCGAACATCGCGGGCGCATACGGGATCAACGATGTCGTCAGCCCCCGCGCGGTCACGTAGAGCGTCACGTTCCACCAATGGTTGATCAGCGGGCTCAGCGCCATGCGGGTCTTTCCCACAATCTGCGTCCACATGTGGAGCGTGGCGCACGTGTCCTCCCAGGCCGAAAACGGAAGGGCCGGCCAGAGGCCGGCCTCCTCTGGAGCCCGCTCAATTTTCCCTGATGCGTTCACGCCCGCCACCTCGCTTTGTAGCTGTTATTATATGGTCAACGATCTGCGCTCGAACATCGTCTGCCGACTGTCCGTTACAAAGGAGGGGGTTCGGCGGCGTCGCCGCGCACAGCGGCTGGCCCATCCCGGAATGCGCCGACACGATGCGGGGGTGACCGGAATGAAGCTGCGGCGTGTCACGAGGCGGACCTTGCTCCGGTGGGTGGGCGGAGGCGCGGCCGTACTGGGCGGGTTGCGTGCCGTGCCGGCGTCGGCGCAGGCCGGCGACATCAAGGTGGGAATGTTGTACCCGCTGTCCGGCTCGCTCGCGCTGATCGGCCGGGACATGAGGCAGGCGATCGACCTTGCCGCCGATATCGTCAACACCCCGCATCCGGAGCTGGCGCCGCTCACGCTGGCCGCTCCCGCGGGCCTGCCGAAGCTGGGCGGGCGCAAGATGCAGCTCGTCTGGGCGGACGCCAAGGATCCCGCCACGGCGCGCGCGGAAGCCGAGCGCCTGATCGATCAGGAGAAGGTCGTCGCGCTCATGGGCTGCTACGCGAGCGCATACACCGCGACGGCCAGCCTGGCCGCGGAGACCCGCGGGATCCCGTTCCTCAACGCGGAATCGTCGAGCCCCACGCTGACCCAGCGGGGCTTCAAGTGGTTCTTCCGCACCGGGCCCACCGACGAGACCTTCACGGCCATGTTTTTCCAGATGTTCGGCGACCTGCGGAAGCGGGGCAAGCGCATCCAGAAACTCGCCATCCTATCCGAGAACACCGAGTTCGGCGCGACGGCCGCGAAGGTGGAGCAGGCACAGGCCAAGGCGCAAGGCTACCAGATGGCGGCGGTCGAGATGTATACGTCGCCGCCGGCCACGCTGGAGGCGGAGCTCAACCGCATCCACGCGGCAAGCCCCGACGCGCTGATCGCCAATAGTTACCTGATCGACGCGGTGACCACGATCAAGGCGCTCAAGACGATGCGGTACTTCCCGCCGGCGCTCGTGGCCCAGGATGCCGGCTATGTGCTGCCGGATTACATCAAGGACACGGGGAAGGACGGGTATTACATCATGAGCCGCGCGTCGTGGGCGCTCGGGCTCGGCGCCCGCAAGCGGCTCGTCGGACGGGTGAACGATCTCTACCGGTCGCGCTACAACGAGGACATGGACGAGACCAACGCCCGAAGCTTCACGGGGCTGCTGACCCTGGCCAACGCGATCAACCTCGGTGGCGGGACGAGTCCGACGCAAATTCTGCAGGGGCTGCTCATGACGGACATCCCCGAGGCGGACACGATCATGCCGTGGAAGGGCATCAAGTTCGACAAGGACGGTCAGAACCTGTACGCGAGCGGCGTGATGGTGCAATTGCTTGACGGCAAGTATAAGGTCGTGTGGCCGTTCGACCTCGCGGAGACGTCGATCGTCTGGCCGGCGCCGGCGTGGGACAAGCGATCGTAGCCTCTGTGCGTGTCTGCGCCTGACCGGTAGCCTCCGGCGCCCGGGGCGGCGGGTCGGGGCGCCGAACGAGCCGGAGGGCCTGTGAACCTTCTGCTGATCGCGGTGGTGCAGGGCCTCGTCATGGGGCTCGTGTACGCGCTCGTCTCGCTGGGCCTGGGGTTGATCTGGGGAGTCGTGGACGTCGTGAACTTCGCCCACGCCGAGTACATGATGTGGGCGATGTACGCGACATACTTCGCGGTGGCCGGCCTCCACCTCGACCTGCTCGCCGCTCTGCCGATCGTCGTCGCCCTCGGATTCCTGGCAGGCCTGTGCACGTACATCGTCCTGATCCGCCGTATTATGGGCGGGCCCGCGGTGACGCAGATCTTCACGACGTTTGGGTTGCTCTTCTTCTTGCGCTATTCCGCGTTCGCCGCGTTCGGACCGGACTTCCGGGGCATCACGTGGCCGCCGGCCAGCGGGAGCGTGCTCATCCTGGGCGTGCCGGTCAGCACGGCGCAGGCGGACGCGGCGCTCGCGGCGCTCATCACGTTCGGGCTGCTGCATGCGCTCCTGCAGTGGACGAAAACAGGCAAGGCGCTCCAGGCCACCGCGCAGAATCCGGCGGCGGCGCTGGCGCTGGGCATCGAAGTCGAGTGGATGTACATGCTCGCGTGGGGGCTCAGCATCGCGACCGCCGCCGTCGGCGGCGTGTTCCTCCTCACGTTCTACCAGGTGAGCCCCACGGTCGGCGACGCGTTCCTCTTGCTGATGTTTGCCAGCGTGGTGCTGGGCGGGTTCGGGAGCGTGTTGGGGCCGCTCCTCGGTGGAGTGGTGATCGGCCTCGTGGAGAGCGTGGCGGGCAATCTCGTCTCGCCCACGTTCAAGCTGGCCTTCGTCTTCGCGGCGCTCCTGCTGGTGTTGTTCCTGCGGCCCGGGGGCCTGCTGGGGCAGGAGCGGCGCGGATGACCGCTGTCGGCGCCGCAGTCGGCGTCCTGCTGGCGCTGCTGCCGCTCGCCGTCCACAACGCCTACTTCATCAACGGCATGATCCTCGTCTTCATCTATGGCACGGCGGCCGAGGCGTGGAATCTGCTCGGCGGCTACGCCGGCCAGCTCTCGTTCGGACACGCCGTGTTCTTCGGGCTCGGAGCGTACACGAGCACCATGCTGCTGGCGCAGGCCGGCATAAGCCCATGGTTGGGGATGTGGGCCGCGGCCGGGCTCGTGGCCGCCGTCTCCCTCGTCGTTGGCCTGCCGACGTTCCGCCTGCGCCGTCACTACTTCGCGCTCGCCACGCTGGCCCTGGCCGAGCTCGTGCGCGTTCTGTTCCTCAATTGGAACCTGGTCGGTGCCGCGGTGGGATTGTACCTGCCGGTCCGCCTGATGAACCAGCCGTGGGCCATGATCTGGAACACCAAGACGCCCTACTACTACATTGCACTCGCGCTGTTCGCGGCGGCCTGCGGTGCCGGGGCCTGGGTCGGGCGGGTGCGGCTCGGCCTGTACCTGCGGGCGGTCGACGAAGACGAGGACGCCGCGGCCGCGCTCGGCATCCCGGCGCTCCGTTACAAGCTTCTCATGATGGGCGCCAGCGCGGCGTTCACGGCGCTCGCCGGGTCGGTATTTGCGCAGTACGTCCTCTACATCGACCCTTCCACGGTGCTCGACCCGCTGCGGTCCGTCCTGTTTGCAATCATGGCCCTGTTCGGCGGGCGGGGAACCGTGGCCGGTCCGGCGATCGGCGCGGGCTTCCTGATCCTGCTCTCCCAGTATCTCGGGGGCGCCCTCGGCGGCTTCGGCCGCGGGTACGACTACGTCGTGTACGGGCTGCTGATCATGTGGATCGCCGCGTACGAGCCGCGGGGGTTGCTCGGGCTGGTGCAGCGCCTGCGCCTGTGGCGTCCCGCGCCGGCGCCCGGCGCCGAAGTCCAACCGCCCGCGCACGACGGGGACGCGCGTGGTCCTCGACCCGCGCCGGCGCCGCTGCTCGAGGTAGCGGGGTTGGCGAAGCGGTTCGGGGGCCTGCGGGCGTTGGACGGGGTCGACCTTGAGGTGCGCCGCGGCGAAATCGTCGGCATCCTTGGCCCGAACGGCGCAGGCAAGTCCACGCTGTTCGACTGCATCACCGGGTACCTGCCCGCTTCCGGTGGCCGGATTATGCTCCATCGGGCCGGCGGCCCGCGCGTGCTCTCCGGCCGTCCCCCGCACTGGATCGCGCAGCAGGGCCTCGCGCGGACGTTCCAGTTGATCCGCGTCTTCCCCGGCCTCACGGTACTGGAGCACCTGCTGATCGGACAGGAGCACCGCGGTGAGTCGATCGCCGCGGCGCTACGCCCTAGCCCGCCGGCGGTGCGCCGGCGGGCCGAGATCCTCCTCCAGTTTGTGGCGCTGGAGGCCCACCGGGATGCCCCGGCTGCGGCGCTATCGTACGGCCAGCAGAAGCTGCTGGCTTTTGCCATGGCGCTCGTTCGGCGCCCGCCGCTCATGCTGCTGGACGAGCCCGTCGCCGGTGTGAACCTCACGGTCGTGGAGCGGCTCAAGGATTACATCCGCACCCAGAACGAAGCCGGCACGACGTTTCTCGTTATCGAGCACAACATGGATGCGCTGATGGCGCTCGCGGACCGCCTCTACTTCATGGCCAACGGGCGCGTCGTAGTGGAAGGACCGCCCGAGGCGATCCAGCAAAGCGACGAGGCGCTGAACCTGTACTATGGGCGTTGACGGGCACGCGGGCGATCGGGCCGTCTCCGCCCGCGCGGCGGAGGCGGCAGCGGGACGGGCGCTTCTTGCGGTCGGCGATTTGCACGCCGGCTATGGCGGGCAGGAGGTCCTGCGGGGCGTCACGCTGTGCGTGCGGCCGGGCGAAGTCGTCTGCGTCATCGGCCCGAACGGCGCGGGGAAGTCCACGCTGCTCAAGACGATCTTCGGGTTCCTCCGCGCCACGCAGGGAGCGATCACGTTCGACGGCGTCTCGCTCGTCGGGCGGCGGCCCCCGGAGATCCTGCGCTGCGGGATTACGTACGTACCCCAAGGGATCAGCACGTTGCCAAACCTGAGCGTCGATGACAACCTTCGACTCGCCGCCTACGTCCGCCGTGACCGGCGGGTGCGCGACGACATCGAGCGGTTGCTCGACGCATTCCCGGCGCTGCGGGCTCGCCGGAGGCTGCGCGCGCGCACGCTCAGCGGCGGCGAGCGGCGAATCTTGGAGATTGCCCGCGTACTCCTGCTCGACCCCCGCCTCGTGCTGCTCGACGAACCGACGATCGGCCTCTCGGGCGCCGCCGTGGAGTTTATCTACGAGAAGGTCGGCGAGTTCCGGCGGCGCGGGCTTGCCGTACTGCTCGTAGAGCAGAACGCGCGCACGGCGCTTCGGCACAGCCAGCGCGCGTACGTGCTCGAGCAGGGGCGCGTGCGGTTCGAGGGCGGCGGCGAGGAGATCCTCCAGCATCCCGAAGTGCGCCGGGCGTACCTCGGCGGCCGCGCTTGATGGATCGCAGGACAGCGGCGGCAGCGATGCTGGTACCGGCGAAATGATGGAGGTTCTATCCCGGCGGCGACTATAGACTGTTGGCGGGCGGCGGGACCGGCGCGCCGCGGACCTGGCGGCCCTCGCGGGTATCCCGGTCGATGCGGTCGGCCGCGCGGCGTTCGGGGCGTCCGTAGCCTCCGCCGCCGCCCGAGCGAACGATCACTCGGTCTCCCGCTCGCAGCGATTCGTGCACTTTGGACCCGAGTACACGGGGGGGCCCGTCGCGGACCAGCAGGCAGGCGCCCGGGGAGCCGGTACCCCCGCCGAAGAGCCCCGGGGCGCCATGGCGGTGCCGGTCGGAATGCAGCCCGAACGTGACGTCGTCGTTGAGGATGCGGTACGCGCGCTCCATGCCCAGACCGCCGCGGAATTCGCCGTCGCCGCCGGAGTTCGGGACGAGCCCGTAGCGCAGAATCTCGAGGAACGGGAACTCGATTTCCACCGATTCCACCGGCGTGTTCTGGCCGTTCGTCAACGGCATGATCATCCCGTCCGCGCCGTCCTGGCACCACAGCGCGCCGTTCCCGGCGCCGAGGACTTCGGAAAGGATCCGGGCGTGGCCGCCCGCGCGGTGGCCGAACGAGATGCCGGTCTGCGCGTCAAAGCCCGGCGCCATGACCTGCTTCGGCAGCACCGGAGCGAGCGCCATGTTGACGGCGTCGAAAATCTTGTAGCAGGCGCTGGTCCGTGCCCGCGTCGCGGCCGGCCACCGCGGGTTCAACAAACACCCGAGCGGCGCCGTGACGTGGAGCGGCCGCATGCTGCCGGTGTTCACCAGCATGTGCGTGATGCCGAGGATCGCCACCACCGTCGTGCGCACGCTGGAGAGGGTCGACCCCCACGGCACGTTGATGAAACCTCGCGCCTGCGGGTCGGTGCCCGTGAAGTCGATCGTCATGTCGCTCCCGGCGATGCGCACGGTCGCGCGCACGTAGAAGGGCCCCGCGCCGGTACCGTCGTCCTCCATGTGAGCCTCGCCGCGGTACTCGCCGTCCGGGATCGCGGTGATGGCCTGGCGGGAGATCCGTTCGCCGTAATCCTGGACGTCCGTCATAAACTCGGCGATCGCGTCGGCCCCGTATTTCTGGGCGAGCGCCCGCACGCGGGCCTCGCCGGTGCGGCAGGCGGCGATCTGGGCGTCGAAGTCGGCCAGCACGGTGCGCGGCGCGCGCACGTTCGCGCCGAAGAATTTGCCGAACGGCGAGGAGCGCCAGCCGTCCGTGAGGGGAATGCGCATCGGCGGAAAGACGATGCCTTCCTGAAACACGTCCGTTGCCCGCGCGTTGCTGGCGGCTGCGCCGCCGCCGAGATCCAGGTGGTGAACGTTGGCGCAGGTGATGCCGAGCATCCGCCCGTCGACCCGGATCGGCGTGAACAGCAGCACGTCGTTGATGTGCTGGCCGCCGTGGAACGGATCGTTGACGACAAAGGCTTCGCCGTCCTGGAGGGTCGAGAAGTCGTACTCCTCGGCGATGGCCGCCGCCGCGGGGTCGATCGCGTTCAGGAGCTGCGGGATATAGTTGGCAATCGCGACGGTGTTCCCGCGCGGATCGAGCACCGCCGTCGCGATGTCGCGGACTTCCCGCACGATCGTCGAGTGCGCCGAGCGGTAGAGGTTGACACCCATCTCTTCCGCCGTCGCGGCGAAGGCGTGGCCGATCACCGACAGGGTAATGGGGTTCATTCGTCGGCCTCCAAGATGAGGTTGCCGAGCCGGTCGGCGCGTGCGGACCAGCCGTCCGGCACGTATGTCGTGGCGGTCGGCTCTTCGACCACGCACGGCCCGCGGAGACGGTCGCCCGCGTCGATTTCGTGCCGCGGGTGATAGCCGTGCGCGCGGGGCGCCGCGCCGCCGCGCCGTGCGGGCGCCGGCCGGATCGCGCGCAGGGGCGACGGTGCGACGGCGATCAGCCGGTAGCCGACGACTTCGATGTCCTGGTCCCGCACCGCGTGGCCGTAGCGCACCCGGTGCGCTTCGTGGAACGCCTCGACCACGGCGGACATCGGCACTCCGTCGCAGGGCACGCTGATCTCGTAGGCCTGGCCGGCGTAGCGCAGGTCCATCTCTCGCCGGCACGCGACCTCGGCCCACGGCCGCTCGTACAGCTCGAACTCCCTCTGCGCCTGCGCCTCCAGGTCCGCGAACAGCGCCGCGGCGCCGTCATCGGTCACGCGCGCCGCCGGCATGACGCGTGTGGCGGAGAAATCCTGGCGTGTGTCGGCCAGCAGCAGCCCGTACGCGGAGACGAGGCCGGGGTTGACCGGCACCAGGACCCGGGAGATGCCGAGGCCCGATGCGACCGCTGCCGCGTGCAGCGGGCCGGAGCCACCGTATGCGACGACTGTGTAGTCCCGCGGATCATACCCGCGCTCGATCGACACGAGGCGGACCGCCTGGGCCATTGTCGCGTTGACGAGGCGCAGCACGCCGTCGAGCGTCTCGCGGCGCGGCAGCCCCAGGCGGTCGGCCAGCGCGCCGAGCGCCGCCTCCGCGGCTGCCGCGTCGAGGTGGAGCCTCCCGCCGAAGAACGCCTCCGGGCGGATCCGCCCGGCGAGCACGTTTGCGTCCGTGACGGTAAAGGCCGTGCCGCCTCTGCCGTAGGCCGCCGGCCCCGGATCGGCCCCCGCGCTCCTGGGCCCCACCGTCAGAATGCCCCCGCGGTCCACGTCCGCGATGCTGCCGCCGCCCGCGCCGACGGTCGCGATGTCGATCATGGGAACGTTGAGCGGCAGCCCGGCAATTTTGTACTCCCGGGTGACGCCGGGGCGTCCCTCCGTCACGAGGCACACGTCGGTGCTGGTGCCGCCCATATCGAAGGTAATCGCGTTCGAAAAGCCGGCCTCCAAGGCGGCCGTGGTGGCGCCGACCACGCCGGCCGCCGGGCCGGAGAGAATCATCTTTGCTGCGTGGCGCCGGATCGCGCCGGCCGGAATCGTGCCGCCGTTGGCCTGGACAATCGTGACCGGCCCCCGGAAGCCGCGGTTGCGGAGCCGGTCTTCCAGGCGGGACAGGTAGCCGTCCACCACCGGCTTCGCATAGGCGCTGAGCACGCAGGTGCTGGTGCGCTCGTACTCGCGGAACTGCGGCAGGACATCGGAGGACCGGGTGACGGCCACGCCGGGCAGGGCCGCGGCGAGCGCGTCTTCCGCGGCGATCTCGTGCGCCGGATTGGCGTACGAGTGCAGGAAGCAGACCGCGACCGACTCAATGTGCTCCTCGCGAACCAGCCGCCGAACGCGCTCGACGAACGAAAAGTCCACCAGCGGCCGGCGCGCCTGTCCGTCGGGGCCCATCCGCTCGTCCGCCTCGATAATGTGGTCGCGGGAGACGAGCGGCTCCGGCTGCCGGTAGAACAGGTCAAACAACCGCGTCTTGGCCTGGCGCTGGATCAACAGTACATCCCGGAAGCCTTTGGTGGTCACCAGGCAGGTGCGGGCGCCTTTGCGCTCCAGCACCGCGTTCGTGACGACCGTCGAGCCGTGGATCAAAGCCGCGAGCGCGGATGGCGGCACACCGCACTCGGACACCGCGGCCAGGACCGCGCGTTCCGGTTCGGCCGGCGTCGACATGACCTTGCCGGTTGCCTCGATGTGATCGCCCCTGGAGAGCACCCAGTCGGTAAAGGTGCCGCCGGTTTCGATCCCGAGTCGCAGCCCTGCCGTTCTATGCGAGCGTGTCTCCATGCAGCCTCCCGTTGGGCGTGGTGCGGCCGTCAGCGCGAGCGGAACCGCGGGTCGAGCAGATCGCGGAGCCCGTCGCCCAACACGTTGAACGCCAGCACGAGCGTGAGGATCGCAAGGCCCGGGAACATGTCGATCCATGCCACTAGTCACGGCACCTCCGGCCACGCCGGGGTGGGTGGCGTGGCGCCGCCGGCTACAGGCCGCAATAAATCAGAATGCTGTTTCACTTTTTGAAACACTCATGCCAGTATGAAGGGGTTGTTTCTCCTTAGGAGAACAATATCCTCGCCGGAGAGCCGCAGGAGGGACGATCATGGCACAGGCTCCAGCGCGCGACGTCCGCTACAAGCCCGTGATGACCGACGAAATGATCGAGGCCGCGACGCGCGTGCTGCGCAGCGGCAAGTACATCAGGAGTTTCCCGCTCGAGGACTCCGAGGGGAAGCGCTTCGAGGAGGAGTTTTGCGCCTATATCGGCGCGCCACACGCGGTAAACGTGTCGAGCGGCACCGCCGCGCTGCACATCGGCCTGCTCGCAGCGGGCGTCGGGCCGGGTGACGAGGTCATCACCGTGCCCAACACATTTTCCTCCGTCGCGGATGTAATCATCCTATGCGGGGCCAGGCCGGTGCTCGTGGATGTCGAGCCCGATACCTACAACATGAATGTGGGGCTCGTGGAACGCGCCATCACCCATCGGACCAAGGCAATTCTCCCTGTTCACATGAACGGGCAGGCGGTCGACATGGACCCGCTGATGGCGATCGCCCGGCGCCACGGACTCAAGGTCGTCGAGGACGTCTGCCACGCGGCGGGCGCGAAGTACAAGGGCAGGTTCCTCGGGACGTTTGGGGACGCCGGCGCCTTTTCGTTCGTCCAGAACAAGTGCATCTCCGTCGGCGGAGAGGGCGGCATGCTCGTCACGCCGGACCCCCGGATCTGGGAGTCGAGCATGATGCTGTCCAACCACGGCCGCGGCCGCCGGTGGTTCGAGGGTCATAAGGCCCACCACATTTACCGGGCGCAACAGATCGAAATGGTCGGATTCAACTACCGTCAGAACGAGCTGCTCTCGGCGATCGGCCGGATTCAGCTCCGGTATCTGGACGAGTGGAACGTGCGCCGGCGGGAGAACGCGGCGCTCTACGCCCGGTTGCTGAACCGGTTCACGCACGATCTCATCCTGCCGGCGACCCGACCGTACGCGGAGCACTCGATGCTGCGGTTCGTCGTCCAGACGCCGCGCCGCGACGAGCTCCGTGCCTATCTGGAGAACCGCGGCGTCCACGTCATGGTCGAGTACGGCACGCCCATCCATCTCGACCACGCATACCAGCCGTATTGCGGCGCGCCTGAGGGCACGTTCCCGGTGACCGAGCGGCTGGCGCGGAGCATTCTCACGCTGCCGTGCTACCAGACCCTCGACGCCGACGACATCGGCTACGTCTCGGAGGTGATTCGGCGGTTCTACGGTGAGTAAGACGGCCCCGCCCCCGAGAGGAGCGCCGCGGTCCGCGCGGCCCGCCGTGCGGGTTCGCCACCGGTGCGTCCCGACCGGCCACTCCGTCCTCGAACAGAGCCTCCAGGTTCGATGGATCGCGACCTCGCGTACTGTTCGCTCGTAGACCTCGGGCGCCTGCTGGATGAGCGGCAGGTGTCCCCTGTGGACATCGTCCGCGCGGTCCTCGACCGCGTCGACAGGTACAATGACCGGTTGGCGAGCTATATTACCGTCTGCGGCGACGCGGCCCTCGCGGAGGCGCGCGCGGCGGAGCAGGAGATTGGGCGCACCCGGCGCCGCCGCGGCCGCCTGCACGGCCTCCCCATCGCGCACAAGGACGTGAGCCTGACGCGGGGCGTGCGGACCACCGCGCATTCCCGCTGCCTGCTCGAGTATGTTCCGGATCGCGACGCGGCCCACGTGCGCCGCCTCAGCGAGGCGGGCATGATCTTGCTCGGCAAGACGAACACCACCGAATTCGCATGCGGCACGATGGATCTGTTCGGCGTCCACCGCAACCCGTGGGATCTCGGCCGCTACGCGGGCGGATCGAGCGGCGGCTCGGCAAACGCGCTCGCGGCCGGCCTCGCGGTTGCTGCGACCGGCTCGGACACCGGCGGCTCCATCCGGGTGCCGGCGAGCTTTTGCGGGATCGTCGGGCTCAAGCCGACGTACGGGCGCGTGAGCCGTAACGGCCTCCTGCCGCTCAGCTGGAGCATGGACCACGTCGGCCCCATGGCCCGGACGGTGGCGGACTGTGCGCTTCTCCTCAATGCGATGGCGGGCCATGATCCCGACGATCCGACGAGCGCCAGGGCGGCGGTCCCCGACTTCACCGACGGGCTGGAGGCGGGGATCCGGGGGACCGTCCTCGGCGTGCCCCGGCAGCATTTCTATGAAGGGCTGGATCCCGACGTCGACGCGGCGCTGCGGGGCGCGCTTCGCCAGCTCGAGTCGCTGGGGGCGCGCCTGGAGCCGGTCGATCTGCCGCTCGCTCCGCACGTCGTCGGGCCGGGCGGGATTCTCATCATGGCGGAGGCCTACGGTCTGCACGCCGCGGACCTGCGGCAGCGAGCGGCCGACTACGGCACGCGCACGCGCCGGCGCATCCTGTCCGGGGCCTGCTACACCAGCGCCGAGTACGAGGAGGCGGTGCGCATCCGGGTGGCGTGGACGCGCCAGATCGTCGCCGCGCTCGAGCAGGTCGACGCCGTCGTGACGCCGACCCTGCCGCATCCCGCGTTCCCGGTCGAGACGCAGCTCGCCGGCCCGCCTGACACCAGCTGGGGGACGCGCCACTTCAACATGTCCGGCCATCCGGCGCTGACCGTGCCGTGCGGCTTCACCGCGGCCGGGCTGCCGGTCGGCATGCAGCTGGCCGGCCGGTATTTCGATGAGGCATCGCTGTTTCGCATCGCGCACGCATATGAGCTGGCGACATCCTGGCACACGCGCCGGCCGGCGCTGGAGGCGGCTGCGGCGTGAGCGCCGTCGGGCAGGGTCTGGCGGACCAGCTTCGCGCCGAGCTGGCGCGCCAGGGTATTGCCGTCGACGACGACGACCTCGCCGCCGTCGTCAAGATCGTCGAGGCCAGCAGGGCCGGGCTCGAGCGCGCGCGGTCGGCGGTTGGCGGCGGTCCGCCGGTTCCACACGGTTTCGTACCACCGGCGCCGCCGGCTACCGTGCGGGCGCCGCGCGCGGGACGTTGAGCGGGGGTGCGATGATGTCGGTCGGCGAGCGTTCGCGGATGGAAATCCCGTACCGGTTCCCCTATCCGGTCACCGGCGAGATGCTGAACGCCGTCCAGGACGTCATGCGGCGCCGCATCCATCACTTCGGGCCGTACACCGACGCGCTCGAAGCGAAACTGGCGGCGCTGAGCGGCACCACGCGGGCCGTCGCCTGCGCGTCCGGCAGCGGCGCCATTCTCATCGGGCTGCAGGCCTGCGGCGTTCGCGCCGGCGACGAGGTCGTCATGCCGGCCAACACGTACGGCGCCGTGCCGGAAGCCGTGCTGCAGCTGGGCGCCGCGCCGGTCCTGGTCGACATCGAGCCGGCGACGGACAACATCGCGGTGGACCAGGTCGAGGCGGCGATGACGCCGCGCACCCGCGCCATCGCCGTCCAACACAGCTACGGCCACGCGGCGGACATGGACCCTCTGCGCAGGCTGGCCGAGAGCCGCGGCGTGCGGATTCTCGAGGACGCGGCGCATGCGCTCGGGGGCCGCTACAAGGACCGGCCGACCGGCGGGCTCGGCGATGTCGGCGTGTTTGCGTTCAGCAACAAGGCCATTTCCGCCACCGGGGTGGGCGGCGCGGCCACGGCGGGGGATCCGGGCCTGACGCAGGACCTCCTCGATCGACGGTATCACGGCCGGCGGGGAGGCTACGAGACGCACGTCCTGGGCTACAACTTCCGCCTGACGGAGATGGTGGCCGCGGTCGCGTCGTGCCAGCTCGACCAGTTGCCGGCCTGGAACGCGCAGCGGCGGCGCAATGCCGCCGACTACACGCGCCGGTTTCGGGACAGCGGCCTGCCGCTCGGCCTGCCGGTGGAACGAGCGTACGCCTCACACACGTGGCTGCACTACGTCGTCCGGCTCAAGGAGCGCGACGCGCTGAGGGTGCACCTGCTCCGGCGCGGCGTCGCGACGTCGGTGCACTATCCGGTGCCGGTGCACCGCCACGCCGGCTTCGCCGGACGCCTGCCCTACCGTGAAGGAGAGTTTCCCCGAAGCGAGGCGGCCTGCCGGGAGATCCTGTCCCTTCCGTGCCACCCCGCGGTCGGGGAAGCCGAGGTCGAATATGTCGCGGCCGCCGTCGCCGAATTCTTCGCCGGCGGCCGCTGAACCGGGAGGAGCGCCCCATGGAGATTCCGTACCGTGCGCCGATCGTGACGGATGAGATGCGCCGTAAGGCGCTCGACGTGCTGGAGAGCGGCACGACGTTCGGCGGGCAGGAGACCGAGCGCTTCGAGGTCGAGTTGGCGGAGCGCTGCGGCTGCCGCTACGGTGTGAGCGCGAACTCCGGCACGTCGGCGACCATGCTCGCGCTCGACGCGCGCGGCATCGGGCCGGGCGACGAGGTGATCATGGCCGCGAACGCGTACATCGGCGTGCTGGCGGCCGTCGTGAAGCTCGGCGCCACCCCGGTGTTCGTTGAAGCCGATCCCGAGACCGGCAACATCGCGCCCGGGGCGGCGGCCGCGGCGATGACCGCCAAGACGCGGGCGATTGTGCCGATCCATATGTACGGATTCCCGTGCGACATGGACCCCATCATGGAGGCGGCGCGGGCGCGTGACGTGCTCGTGCTGGAGGATGCGGCCCACGCGCTCGGCGCGGAGTATAAGGGGCGGGCCGCCGGCGGACTCGGCGACGCGGGGTTCTTTAGCTTTTCCGGGAAGATGATCACCGTGTTCAGCACCGGCGGCGCGGTCGTCACGAACGACCGTGCGCTGGCCGAGAGCATGTCGAGCCTGCGCGACCAGGGCCGGCTGCGGGACGAACAAATCAGCTTCATCCGCCGGACCGACGCCTCCTGGTACGATCAGCGGTGGATCGGCTACAACATGCACCTGTCGGAGATGGCGTGCGCGCTTGGCCGTCTCCAGCTCCGGCTCCTCGACGGGTTCACGGCGAAACGGCGAAAGGGCGCCGCGTACTACACGGCGCGCTTCCGGGATGCGGGGTTGCCGTTCCGCCTGCCGCCGGAGCGCCCGTGGGCCAACCCCTGCTACCTGCACTACTCGGTGTGGACCACGCGGCGCGACGGGCTGGTGGAGTTCCTCCGCCGGCGCGACATGGGGGTGGGCATCCACTATCCGAGGCCGCTCCACCTGTTGGAGCCGGTGAAGGCCCGGTACGGTACCCGCGAGGGGCAGTTTCCCGTCGCGGAGCGGTTGTGCGGCGAGAACGTGTCGCTGCCGGTCGGGCCGCATATGACCGACGAGATGCTGGCGCGCGTCGCCGATTCGGTCATCGCGTTCTTCAAGGAGGGCCGCGCCGCCGCGTAGCGGCGCGACTCGCTTCTCAGCGGATCGGCGCCTGCCCTCTTCTTACGGGAAGAGCCGGCCGCACCAGGGCGTGAGCCGCTGGAACGCTTCGGCAAACTTGATCGCCGGGTTGCCGGCGACGTACGCGGCCTGGGTGCCGCGCTGCTGCGAGCGCGTGCGGTATCGCTCGACGTGGTACGGCTGCGCGCGGAATTCCGCCGTCGCGCGCATCTTGGCGTCCATGGTATCCGTGATGTCGATGAAGTAGTCCGGGACGAACCCCGTCATCTCGGTCAGCGGCTGCGTCGGCTCGCAGGCAAAGATCTGCGTCGGCGTCATCACCGGGAGGTCCGGCTCGACACCGGCCAACCCCGTGTAGTAGGCGGCCTCCATGGTGGCCTGGTAGGTCGTGGTGTGGTCGGGATTGTACGGCTCCTTCGCCGGGTGCGTGATGATGACGCGCGGACGGAACGTGCGAATCTCGCGGACGAGGCGCATGAGCCGTTCATAATCGAAGGTCAACGGTTGATCCCGATAGTCGTAGAAGGCGAGGTCCGCGCCGAGGATCTCCGCCGCGGCCCGGGCCTCCGCGCGCCGGACCTCGGCTACCTCTTCCTCGGTCGTCTTGCCGCCGCGGGCCTTCCAGAACTCGTTCGATTCCCCGCGCGCGCCCGGACTAATGACGACAACGCGCACGTGGGATCCGGCAGCGGCGTAGCGGGCGAGCGTGCCGCCCGCCCTGACGCAGAAGTCCGCGGCATGCGCGCTGACGCACAACACACGATCGTTCGCCATGTCGTATCCTCCCTCGGAGTTCGGGGCGCTCAGCGGGACGGCCGCTCGAGCACCTGCCGGTTGACGAGAAACGCGGGCGGCCGGCCCTGCAGGGCCTCTACCACTTGTTGGGCCGCGTCGCGCTGGCCCTGCTTGATCGATTCCTCTGAGTAGAAGCCGATGTGCCCCGACACCGTCACGTTGGGAAGCGACAGGAGCGGATGGTCGGCACGCAACGGTTCCTCGGCGAAGACGTCCAGCCCCGCGCCGGCGAGCCGGCCCTCACGCAGGGCGTCGACGAGGGCCGGCTCGTCCACCACCGGGCCGCGCGAGGTGTTGACGAGCACCGCGTCGGGCTTCATCATCGCGATCGCCTGGCGCGAGACGATTCCGCGCGTCGCGGGCGTGAGCGGCAGGTGGACGGACAGGATGTCGGCCTCCGAGACACACGTTTGGAAGTCCACCGACCGGGCGTTTTCGGAGCGGAACACCGCCTCGTCGAGGTAGGGATCGTGCGCCATGACGTCGAGGCCGAGGGCGCGGCCTTTGCGTCCGGTGGCCCGCGCGATATTGCCGAACCCGAGCAGGCCGAGCGTCCGTCCGGCGATTCGCCGCAGCGGGACGATCGGTTTGATGTGCCACTGGCCGGCCCGCACCGCGCGGTCGGCGGCGACGATCTTGCGTGTCACGGCCAGCAGCAGGGCGATCGCGTGCGAGGAGACCTCATCCACCGCGTAGAGCGGCCCGTTGGTCACCCAGATGCCCTGTGCCGTGGCCGCCGCCACGTCCACGCGATCGACGCCCGTCCCGTAGTGCGCGATGATCCGGCACCGGCTGAGCCGGCCGATCCTCGCCGCGTCGAGCACGCCCCGGGAGTGCAGCACCGCGTCGACGAGCGGGGCCGCGCGGTCGAACGCCTCCGGGTCGTCCATGTTCACAGACTCGACGCGGATGCCGTTGGGCTCCAGGATGCCGCGCTCGACCGCGATGTCGTAGGAAGGCTGGCGCTTCGATTCCGTGCGAATGCAATACCAGGACCGCCCGGTCATCTGTTCACCCTCTTCGAGGGACTCGGCGCACGCAGCATAATGGAACAGCGATGTGAAATGGCGGCGAAGGGTGATAGGGCTCGGAACGATGTTTCAAAGTACGCAGGACTTCTGCGCGGGTCGCCGGAACCCCTTGACGATAGACAGTATCGTCAACAGAACCGCCGCGAGGGAGGGCTCCATGCCCGGCCGCATTGTTGCATTTCGTCCGGTCGTCGATCAGGAAATGAAGGACGCTGCCTGCCGGGTGCTCGACTCCGGGCACTACATCCGCACATCGCCCACCGAGTCCTCAGAGGGCAAAGCGCTCGAGGAGGAGTTCGGCGCGTTCCTCGGGGGTTCGGACGGGCGGCGCCCGCACGTGGCGAACGTCGCGAACGGCACCGCGGCGATGCATCTGGCATGGCTGGCGCACGACGTCGGCCGCGGCGACGAGGTCATCATTCCCGCGAACACGTTTGTCAGCGTGGCGCATTGCATCTCGCTGGTCGGGGCCACGCCGGTCCCGGTGGATGTCGACGCGGACACCTACAACATGGACCCTGCGTCCGCGGCCGCCGCGATCACGGCTCGGACGCGCGCCATCATGCCCGTCCATACGGCCGGCCATCCCGCCGATCTCGACCCCATCCTCGATCTCGCGCGCCGGCGCAACCTCCTCGTGATCGAGGACGCCTGTCAGGCCATCGGCGCGCGCTACAACGGCCGTGCGGTCGGCACGCTGGGGCAGATGGGCTGCTACAGCTTTGTCCAGAACAAGGCCATGACGTGCGGTGGTGAGGGCGGAGCGGTGGGGTCCTTCGACGAGATGCGGGTGCGCCGGGTGTTCAACCTTGCAAATCACGCGCGCGGCGAGCAATTTCACCACGCCCGCGGCGACGACTCCGTGCCGGTCGCGCACGACGAGGTGGGCTTCAACTACCGGCAATCCGAGATCCTGTCGGCCGTGGCGCGTGTGCAGTTGCGCCGGCTCCCGGCATGGATCGAGCAGCGCCGGCGGTGGGCCGGCCTCTACCGCGAGCTCATTGCGGAACGTGACCTGCCGATCGATCTGCCCGGCGAGCGGCCGTATGCGTACCACTCGTACGTGCGCTTCGAGGTCCGCGTGCGCGAGCGCCCCGCGCTCCGGCGGTTCCTGGCCGAACATGGTGTGCGCACGCAGGTCCACTATCCGACGCCGATCCACCTCGACGTTCCATACCGCGACCAGCTCGGCATCCGGCCCGGCGCCTTGCCGGCGAGCGAGCGGCTCGCGCGCGAGATCATGACCCTGCCGCTCTATCCGCAGATGACGGCCGACGACGTCGCCTACGTCGTCGACCACCTCAAGGGATTCTTCGCGCGGCGCAAGACGACCACGGCGTAGGGCGGAGGCGGGCCGCGGCTACCGCCACTCCGCGTGAAACAGCTCCCGGATCTCCTCGCGGCCGAGGCCGGCGCTCAAGAGCGCGACGAGCTTGACACGCGCTTTGAGCCCCGAAGTCCCGGCGAAGATCATGCCGAGCGACAAGAGATGCGACTCGCCGCCCTCATGCCGGTAGGTATTGCGCTGCAGGCGTCCGGTCGGGTATGGGTTGGCGATGACGACGGTGATGCCCCGAGCCATCGCGTCCGTCACCAGCTCGAGGTACCGCGGGTTCATCCGCCCGCACTCGAGCACGAGGCCGTCGGCCCTGCCCTCGATCGCGGCCCGGAGGAGCGCGTCGTCGGGGTCGGCCGCGAACGGGATGCGCTCGACCCTGGCGCGGATCGCCGCCGGCAAGACCGCCGGCAGCCGCCGGAACGGACGCCGCGCGAAGAACACATAGTCCTCGTCGACCGCCCCCAGCGGGCCGAACTCGGGCGACTGAAAGGCCGCGGGGTTCGCCGGGCTGGTCTTCGTGACGTCTCTGGCGCAGTGGATCGTCCCGTTCATCACGACCAGCACTCCGAGTCCGCGCGAGCGTTCGCAGGCGGCGACCTGAATCGCGTGCAACAGGTTCGCCGGACCGTCGTCGCTTGGAAGCGTGGGATTCCGCAGGGCGCCGGTCACGACGACCGGCTGGCCGTGCCCGAGGGTCACGTCGAGAAAATATGCCGTCTGCTCCAACGTCGCGGTCCCGTGGGTGATGACGACGCCGGCGAGCGCGGGATCGGCGAGCGCGTCGGTGACCCGGTGCGCCAAGTCCAGCATGTGGTGGAAGCCGATGGCATTGCTCGGCAGCTCGAGCCAGCCGTCCGTCTCGCACTCCGCGTACTCGCGGACCATGGGGATGCGGTCCAGCAGTTCGCCGGGTCCAAGGCCGGGGACCACCACGCCGGACGGCTGCCGCTTGCCGGCAATCGTGCCGCCGGTCGTGATCACGCGGACGCGCGGCTTAGACACCGGGGCTACACCAGGTACCCGAGGCGGCCCGACAATTCGTAGGCCGCGTCCTGCAGCAGGCGGGCGAGTTCCTCCGCGTCGCCCTCCCGCACTTGGAAGACAGACCCCGATACGCTGAGCGCGGCTTCGACGCCGCCCGACGGCCCGCGCACCGGCACGCCGACGCAGCGGATGCCGGTCAGGAACTCCTCGCGATCGACCGCGTATCCACGCTCCCTGACCCGGCGCAGTTCCTCGGCGAGGGCGGCCGGGTCCGTGATCGTGTGCGGCGTGCAGGCGACGAGCTTGCCGGCGCCGAGGATCGGCGCCGCGGCATCGGGAGGCAAGAAGGCGAGGATCGCCTTGCCGAGCGCGGTTGCGTGCGTCGGCGCGCGGCGCCCGAGCGGCGTGTACATGCGGGCGCTCTTTGGGCCATCGATCCTGGCGACGTACATCACGTGCTGCTGGTACAGGATGCCGAGGCTCGCGTTGCAGCCGGTGGCGGAGACCAGCCGCTCGAGGATCGAAATCGCCTGCTTTCGTATCTCGAGCTGATTGAGCGCCGCTCCCGCGAGGATGATGCCCTGCAGACCGAGATGATACTTCTCGGTCCGCGGGTCCTGAGCCACGTAGCCTTCGGCCGCGAGGGTCGACAGGATGCGATACACGGTGCTCTGGCTGGTCTTGAGGCGCTTGCTGAGCTCGATGACGCCCACTTGGCGACCGTCCTCCGCGAGCAGGTTCAGAATGTCGATGGACCGTTTGACCGTTTTGACGGAATCCGACTTCGGCATCGTTGCCCCCCAAGTTTCCGGCGACGGGACTCTGATCCAGCCGGCGGTTCCCTATAAGAAATGAAATTCCCTTCCGAATTTCATCAGTTTTGTCAAACTTATCGGGAGGAAAGCGCATGTATTCGACTAAGTACGTTACGCGTTTCTGCCCCATTGCGGAACGGTCTTAGAGGGAGGATCGCACGGACCGATGGCGCCCGCCGACGGCGCAACAAGCCTAGCGCCGCATTTGCCAACCCTGCAACTCTTTTCCCTTGCGGGCCGTGTCGCGATTGTGACCGGTGGCAACCGCAACCTCGGACTGGGGCTGAGTCGCGGCCTCGCGGGCGCTGGAGCTCACATCCTCATTGCGAATCGCGACGCGGCCGGCGGCGAGGCGGCCGCGGTCGCACTGCGCGAGGAGGGATGGAGCGCCGCGGCCTATGCGACCGACGTGAGCGACCCCGCGGCCTGCCTGCGGATGGCGGCATTCGCGGCCGAACAATGGGGCAGGATTGACATCCTGGTCAACAACGGAGCGGTGCGGGTCGACAAGACGGCGGCGGAGCACACCGCGGCGGACTTCGATTGGATCATGGGGGTGAACGTCCGCGGGCTCTTTCACGCCTGCCAGGCGGTCTATCCCTTCATGCGCCGGCAGCACACGGGCCGGATCATCAACATCGCGTCGATCTCTGCCCGCAAGGGGATGGTCAGGCGCACCTCCTACAGCGCCTCGAAGGGCGCCGTGGTGGCGCTCACCCGGGGGCTCGCCGTGGAATGGGCGGCGGACGGCATTACGGTCAATGCCATTTCGCCGGGCTCCATCGCGTCGCCGGAGCGGCCGCCCGACCCGGCGTCGGCCCGATACCGGATGACGGTCGATCTGATCCCGCTCGGCCGGGTGTCGCAGCCGGAGGACATGGTCGGATTGTGCGTCTTCTTGGCATCCGACGCGTCCGCGTACGTCACCGGCCAGGACATCCTGATCGACGGCGGGTGGTCGCTCGTCATGCGCCCGATGTCTATGCCGTAGTACCGCACGCGTACTGAACGACACAGTGGGCAGGGGGCGGACCATGCTGTTAAATGAACGCTCGGAACCCCGGATGACCCGGCGACAGGTGCTCCGCACAGGCGCCGCCGCGTCGCTGGCCATGCTGGGAGGCGGCGTGCTGGCTGCGGGGGCCGCCCGTCCGGCGGCCGCCGCGCCGGCCGGCGGTAAGACGCTCAGCGTTGCGATGCTGCTCAACATCAATACGCTGGATCCGGGCCGCACGCTGGAGAACGCGACGAACAACATCGACCACGTGACGTACGACGCGCTGGTCACCTTCGAGGGTGGGGACCTCAGGACGATTCGACCGTCGCTCGCCACGCGGTGGACGATGTCGCCGGACGGTCTGACCTATACGTTCACGCTCCATCCAAACGTGAAATTTGCCAGCGGCAACCCCATGACCGCGGCCGACTTCAAGTGGTCGTTCGAGCGCCTGATGAATATCAAGGGAAACGCCGCCTGGCTCCTCGACGGCGTCTTGAGCGTGGACGCGCCGAACCCCGCCACGTTTGTCATCAAGTTGACCAAACCCAAGTCGGCGTTGCTGGCGATCTTGACGACGCCCTCTCTCAGCCCGGTCGATACCAAGGTCGTCATGGCGCAGGGCGGCGACGCGGGGCCGGATGCCAAGGACAAAGACAAAGCGGAAGCCTACCTCAACGCGCACTCCGCCGGGACGGGGGCGTTCATCCTGGAGTCGTACGTTCCGAAGCAGGAGATCGTGATGGTGAAGAACCCCACGTACTGGCGGAGTCCGTCATCGTTCGACCGCGTCGTCGTCCGCAACATCGCGGATTCGAGCGCGCAGGCGCTCATGGTCCAAAAGGGCGACATCGACATCGCGGTCAACATTCAGGCCGACCAGGCGCGGCAGCTCCGTCACGCCGACGGCGTCGTGCTCAACGCCAGCCCCGAGCTCAACGTCGTCAACATCATCATCAACACCAACCCGGAGATCAGCGGGCCGTTCGCCAACCCCAAGGTGCGCGAAGCGATCCGCTACGCGATCGACTACCAGGGGGTGATGGCGCTGACGGCGCCGGGCTCCCGGCGGTCGGCCGGCATCATCCCGCCGAGTTTCCCCGGCGCGCGCCCCACGAGCGAAGCGACCAAGACCGACAAGCGGCGCGCCCGGGCCATTTTGCAGCAGGCCAACATCACGAAGCTCGAGGGCACGTTTTTCTACTCCAGCACCTATGCGGGGTTCGGCCTCGATCTGGGCATCCTGGCGCAGAAGATTCAACAGGACCTCGCCGCTATCGGTATCAACCTCAAGATCATGGACGAGCCCTACGCGACGGAAGTCACACAGTACCGGCAGGGCAAATTGCCCATGGGCATCGGCGGCTGGCTCGCCGACTATATGGACCGGAGCGACTATCTCGTGTTTCTTCCCGGGCGAACCGTCGGGCACCGGCTGCAGTGGGAGCCCGACGCGAGCCCCGAAGCGCGGGCGATCACCAAGTTGGGCCAGCAGGTGGAGACCGAGACGGATCCGGCCAAGGCGACCGCGTTGTATCAGGAGCTCGACCGCCGGCTCTCGACGGACGGGCCTTACATTCCGCTCTATCAGCCCGCCGTGTCGATCGCGTACCGGTCGAATCTCAAGGGCGTGACGTATACGACCGGCTGGTATGTCGATTACTCGACGATTGCAAGAGCGTAGGCCGCACGGGTAGTGATGGATCGAGCGCCCGCTCTGCCGGATCGATTCGCCCGCGTGCGCGACCACGTCCGGGCCTCCCAGCGGCGGTACGTTGATGCGCTCCGGGCCTTTGTCCGCATTCCCAGCGTGACCGGTGACCTGGCGGCCTGCCGCGACGCCGCGCAATATCTGGGGGACCTCGCGGCCGGCGCCGGTCTGACCGTCCGGGCCGATCCGATCGAGGGCGCCGGCCCGACCTTGTTTGCCCGCGTGGCGGACGCGCCCGGCCGCCCCACGGTGATCGGGTACGCGCACTACGACGTCAAGCCGGCCGGGGACCGGGCGGCGTGGACCCGCGACCCGTGGGGTGGCGAGGTCGATGCCGGGCGCCTGTATGGCCGCGGCGCGGCAGACGACAAGAGCGGATGCCTTGCGTTTGTGTTCGCCGCGGAGGCCTGCCACTCGGCCGGGGGCCTTCCGACCGACCTGCGGCTCGTCATCGAAGGCGAGGAAGAAACCGGGTCGGCCCACCTCGAGGAGTGGGCGCTCGCGCACCCCGACGACCTGCGGGGCGCGGACGGTGTCTTCTGCCTCGACGGGTCGATCGAGGCGTCCACGGGGCTGCCGCGCGTGGACCTGTTCGGGCGCGGCATCCTCTACGTCGAGCTGTCGGTCGAAACCGCCGCCGAGAACGTGCACAGCAGCCGCGCCGTGCTGGTCCACAACGCCGCGTGGCGATTGATCGAAGCGCTGCGCACCATCAAGGACGTGGACAGCGACCGCGTCATCGTGCCCGGCTGGAGCGACGAACTGGTGTCCCTCACCGACGACGACCTCACGTACTTCCGGGAGAAGGCGCGGGCTTTCGACGCGGACGCCATCCGCAGGCAACACGGCCTTCGGAGCGTCGGGTTTCCGGCTGGGCGCAGCGGCCAGGACCTCGTGCAGGCGCTCTACATGGAGCCGACGTGCAGCATCTGCGGCTTCTGGGCCGGCGATATCTCCCCCGGGGTGTTGATGACGGCGGTTCCCCGCCGGGCGACGGCGAAACTCGACTTCCGCTGCCCGCCGCGGCTCCATGCCGGCCGGCTCGCGGAGAAGCTCCGGGCGCACTTGGACCGGGCCGGATACGCGGACGTGGAGATGCGCGTGATCTCGGCGCGCTCTCACACCTGGCACACGACGCACACCGCCAGGATCGTCCAGGCGATCCGGCGTGCCGGGCTGGACATCTTCGGCCCCGGCTGGCAGGCCGAGCGGAACGGCCCGACGGCCGAGGGCGTCTTCGCGGAGTCGCTCGGCATCCCGCCGGTGCTGACCGGATTTGCGAACCCGGACTGCCGGATCCATTCGCCCGACGAGAACGTGGACATCGAGTGCTATCTCCGGGGCGTCGAGTACGCCGCCGCCGTGTTGTTCCGGCTGGCGGACGCGTAGGGAGGAGCGTGGGTCGATGAGGGTCCCGAGCGGGCAGACGATTGCGGCGCGTGCGTCGAAGCGGGCGGTCGCGCGTGGGGGTGGCGGGGACCGGGAGCGACTGCTCGCGCTGGCGGAGGGCCGTCGGGATATGGTACGGCTCGGGCGCGGCGATCCGGACCTGCCGACGCCGCCTCACATCATCGAAGCCGCGAAGCGTGCCCTCGACAGCGGCGCCACCCACTACACGCACTGGCAGGGACAGCCCGACCTCCGTGAAGCGATCGCCGAGAAGTGCCGGCGCGACTACCGCGTCCAGGTGACCGTGGACCAGGTCATCGTCACCGCGGGCGCGCAGGAAGCGATGTACGTCGTGTTCCAGGCGCTGCTGGATGCGGGGGACGAGGTGCTGCTCGCGGACCGGCACTATACGTCCTATTCGCGCGCGATCCGGCTGGCCGGCGGCGTGCCCGTGTTCGTGCCCACGCGCGAAGCCAACGATTTCGTCATCGATCCACAGGACGTTGAGGCGCTGATTTCGCCCCGGACCAAGCTGCTGGTCGTCGTCAGCCCGGAGAACCCGACCGGCGCGGTCATCCCGGCGGACACCATCGCCGCCCTGGGGCGCATCGCGCACGAGCACGACCTCATGGTCATCGCCGACGACATCTACGAGAAGTTCGTCTACGAGGGACCGCCGCACACGAGCATTGCGGCCGAGCCGGCGCTGGGAGATCGGACCATCATGATCAACGGCTTCAGCAAGACCTACGCGATGACCGGGTGGCGCGTGGGGTACATGGCGGTCCCGCGGGAGCTCGTCGGCCCGATGCAGGTGATCAAGCACACGCTCACCATCTGCGCGCCCGCGGTGTCGCAGGCGGCGGCGCTGGCGGCCCTCGAGGGTCCCCAGGACTGCGTCGACGACATGCGCCGCGTCTACGCGGAGCGGCGCCAGATTCTCCTAAGCGGCTTCGAGCCGCTGGGGATGGGGGGCCGTTGGTCGCGCGGCGCTCTCTACGTCTACCCGCGGGTTCCCCGACACGGAGAGTCCTCGTACGACTTTTGCGTCCGGGTGCTGGAGCAGGCCAACGTCCTCATCTTTCCGGGCACGGCGTTCGGCGCGGGAGAGGGCTACATGCGCGTCACGCTGCTGCAGCCCGCCGAGGTGATGCGGGAGGCAGTCTCGCGAATGACGGCGGCGCTCCCGAAGGAGCGGCGCGGCACCACGTGAGGGGAGGGGACATCATGGACCGACGGCATAGCGCGACGCTCTCGCGGCGCGACGTGCTGCGCCGTGCCCTGGCCGGCGGTGCCCTCGGTATGGGGTTCGGCGCCGGCTGGCTCTCGCGGGCGGCAGGTACGGCGAGCGCGCAGCGTGCGATTTCCGGCACGTTGCAGGTTGCCTGGGATCAGGTGCAGGACAACCTGGATCCGCAGACAGCGCGCGGCAACCGCAACTGGTGGGTGCTGACCGAGCTCTACGACACCCTCACGTACCTGCCGGGCTACAGCCTCGACGCCAAGCCGTACTTGGCGGAGTCGTGGACCGTCTCAGGAAACGGTACGGTCTACACCTTCAAGCTGCGCCGCGGCGTGAAGTTCACCACCGGCAGCGAGCTGACTGCGGAAGCGGTGAAATACAGCATTGACCGTATGCAGTCCACCAAATTGGGCCCGCTGTTCCTCACCGTCCCGTTCGACCACGCCGATGTCGTTGACCGGTACACGGTGCGGTTCGTGCTGAAGTATCCGTATGCTGCATGGCCGGTGATTCTTGCACACCCCGCGGTCTGCAGCATCGTCGATCCGAAGATCGCGGAGGCGCACGGCGGCGTTCAGCCGGGCAAGCGCAACGAGTACCTTTCCGCGAATACGGCCGGCATCGGCGCCTGGACGATCGACCGCTGGGATCAGAGCCAGCGGATCGTGCTGGTCCGCAATCCGGACTATTGGCGAGGCTGGAAGGGTCCGCACCTGAACCGCGTCGTGCTCGAGACCGTCCCGGAGGAACAGACCCGACTCCTGCGCCTCGAGAAGGGCGATATCGACATCGCGACGGTCAACGCGCAAAGCCTGCCGGGGCTCGAGGACCGGATTGCGCGGGGGCACCTGCCGATCGGTATTGAGAAGGCGAAGAACGGCCAGCCGCTGGTGAGCCTCTCCACGATGCAGGTCAACATGAACAACAAGTTGCTGCCGACCAGCGACATCAACGTACGCAAGGGGCTCAGCTACGCCTTCAACTACAACCTGTTCATCAGCAAAGTCATGAACGGCTACGCGGTCCGAATGGCCGGCATGATTCCGCGCGGCATCCTGGGCCACGTCAGCGATTACCCGCTCGTCGACTTCGACCTTACCAAGGCCAAGGCGGCGTTCGACGCGGCTTCCGCCCAGGCGAAGGCCGAGCTCGCCAAAGGCGTGACCCTGCGCTACGTCCCCGGCTACGTGCTCGGCCAGGAAGGGGCCGTCATGTGGCAGCAGGATCTGGCGAAGATCGGCGTGCGGCTGATCCTCCAGGAAATCGATCAGGCGACGCTCAGCAGCCTGCAGACGTCCGCCCCGGGGGTACCGTTGATCGAGGGCCGCTGGGTCGGCGATTTTCCCGACCCGGACAACTTCATCTCGTCCGCGCGGACGGACTACTGGCCGCCGCGGGGGTTCGGCGCCGCGTTCGCCGGCGACGCCAAGACGGACAGCCTCATCGAGCGTGGCCGGATGGAGCAGAACCCAGCGCGCCGGCGGGCCATCTACCGTGAACTGGAGCTGTACTTCCGCGATCAGTATGCCATCCTCATGGTGGCCGAGCCGTCCGGCGTGCTGAACAAATGGAACGCTCGAGCGAGTTGGGTCCAGGGCTTTCAGTACAACCCCATGTTTCATCCGCTGTTCTACGAGACCTACAAGCAGGGGTAATTCCGCGGTTCGGCGGCGCCGGCGTGCCGCCCTCGGCGCACCGTGCCGCGTGTGGTGCGGGCGTCGCAATGAGGCGCTGAGATGATCGGCTTTGTCGCGCGGCGGCTCGCCACGCTGGTTGCCGTGGTCTTCGGCGCCATGACGGTGACGTTTGTCATTGCGCGCGTGATCCCCCAGAACGTGGCGCAGATCTGGGCGGGCGTGCAGGGGTTCAAGGTCACGCCGGACGTGATTGCGCTGGTCACACGGCAATACCACCTCAACGAGCCGCTGATCGTGCAGTACGGCTACTACCTGCGCGATCTCGCAAGCGGGCGATGGGGCACGTCTCCGGTCACGGGCCGGCCGGTCGCCGTGGACATCCTGATGTATCTTCCGAACACGATGGAACTCGCCGCTGCGGCGCTGCTGCTGGCCGTCGCTGTCAGCGTGCCGATGGGCGTCGTGGCGGCGCGCGCGAGAAACTCCTGGGTCGATCAGGCCAGTCGCGCGCTGGCGCTCATCGGCGTAGCGGCGCCGACGTTTTGGATCGGCCTGCTGCTGCAATTCGTTTTCTACTACTGGCTCGGCTGGGTGCGCGATCCGGGCGGCATGCTGAGCGATTCGACCCTCGCGCTGTATCCCGTCCGTCACGTGACGGGGTTCGTGGTCCTCGACGCGGCGCTCACCGGCAACGGACCCGGGCTGCTTGACGCCATCAACCATCTCGCGCTCCCGGCAATCAGCCTCGCCTTGCCGCTCGTGGCGCTGCTCAGCCGGATGACACGCTCCTCGATGCTCGAGGTACTCAACCAGGACTACGTCCGCACGGCGCGTGCCAAAGGGATGCCCGAATGGCGGGTCACGTGGCGGCACGCGCTGCGCAACGCCCTGATGCCGACCGTTACGGTCCTCGGTCTGTCCACCGGCTGGCTCCTGACCGGATCGGTCGTCACCGAGCTCATTTTTTACTGGCCCGGCGTGGGGCGGTACGCGGTCGGCGCCGTCACCTCGTTCGACTTCCCGGCCGTAACCGCGTACACGGCGCTGGCGGCGCTGATCTTTTCGCTGGCGAACCTGCTGACCGACATCGTCTACGCTTACGTGGATCCACGGATCCGGTTCGCCTGAGCCACGCGATGCCGGTGCTCCCGAAACCGCTGCGCAACCCGCTGGTGCTCGTCGGCAGCGGCGTGATCGTGGCGCTGTTTCTGGTCGCCGCACTGGCCCCGGTCCTTGCGCCGTACGGGCCGCAGTCCGGCACGCTGCTCGACCGGTTCGAGCCACCGGGCCCGCGCCACTGGTTCGGAACGGACAGTTCGGGCTTCGACATCTTCAGCCGGGTGCTCTACGGCGCCCGGCCGGCGGTGGGCAGCGGCCTCATTGTGCTGGCGGTCTCGACATCGGCTGGAACCGCGGTCGGCCTGCTTGCCGGCTACGGCCGCGGCGCGTGGGGCGAGGTGCTCCTGCGGATCACCGACGTGTTCCTCGCGTTCCCCGGCCTGCTGCTCGCCATGGCCGTCGTGGCGGCGATCCAGCAGCGCACGCTCTGGGCGATCGTGGTCGCGATCTCGCTGCGGTGGTGGGCGCCCTACGCCCGCATCGTCACCGCGCAGACGCTCGCCATTCGGGAGCGCGAGTACGTGGAGGCGGCGCGCTCCATCGGCGCGCGACACCTGCGGGTGCTTCTCCGGCACGTGCTGCCCAACGCGTTCAGTCCCGTGGTGGTGCAGGCGACGCTCGATCTCGGTGCGATCATCCTCACCACGGCGGCCCTCAGCTTTATCGGCTTCGGCGCCGAACCGGGGACGCCGGATTGGGGCCGCATGGTGGCCGATGGGCGTCAGTACATGCGCGATCACTGGTGGGTCGTACTGTTTCCCGGGATCGCGATCTTCTTCGCGGTGGCCGCCTTCAACCTCGCCGGCGACGGGGCGCGGGATGCCTTCGATCCGCGGCTGAGGGGCGAGTAATGAGGGGCAGAATGGCCGCCGTGGGGAAGGGGCGCCGGGTGCGCGAAATAGCGTACGGAGCGGCAGTACTCACCGCGCGGAGGAGGCACCATGGACTGTGATCTGGCGGTGAAGGGCGGCACCGTGGTCACCGCGGCCTCGCAGGGCCGCATGGACATCGGGATCGGCGGCGGCAAGATCGTGCAACTCGGGGGCGAGGTGCGCGCGCGGCGCACGCTCGACGCGGCAGGGTGCTACGTCTTCCCCGGCGGCGTCGATATCCACGTGCACCTGAGCCAGCCGGCCAGGCCCGAGCCAGGACGCGAGCTGTGGGTGGACGATTTCTGGACCGGTTCCCGGGCTGCCATCGCGGGCGGCGTCACGACGGTCGGCAACATGACGTTCCAGTGGGCCGGCGAGCGGCTTCAGGACGCTTTGGCCCGGGATCTCGCCGCGGCGCGCCGCGACGCGGCCGTTGATTTTGTGCTCCATCCGGTGTTGACCGAGCCGACATCGGCTGCGATCGAGGAAGTTGGCGGGCTCGCGGCTCAGGGCCACGCCAGCCTCAAGATCTTCATGAGCCGCGACAACTTTGACGCGGACATCGACGGCTATATTCGCGCACTGCGCGCGGCCGCGGATACCGGCCTGATCGCGCTCGTCCACTGCGAGGATGGCGCGCTGCAGCGGTTCCTCAAAACGCGGCTCGCCGAGGAGGGCCGGGCCGGCCTCCGGTACTATCCGGAGAGCCGGCCGGACTATACGGAGGCGGTGGCCACCGAACGAGCCATCGGCCTCGCGCGGGCGACCGGCGCGACCATCTATGTTGTCCATCTTTCGTCGTCGGCGGCGCTGGCGCGGTGCCGCGAGGCGCGCGCCGGAGGACTGCCCGTGTACGTCGAGACGCGGCCGCTCTACCTCTATCTCACACGCGAGCGGTTCGAAGAGTCCGACGGCGCGAAATACACGGGCGCGCCGCCGCTGCGCGAGCAATCGGACGTGGACGCGATGTGGGCCGGGCTTCGGAGCGGCGACATCCAGGCGGTGTGCACGGACCACGCGCCGTGGACCTTGCGCCAAAAGACGGATCCATCGCTCACCGTGGCGACCGTGCGGAACGGTGTCGCGGATCTCGAGACGCTCATGCCGATGCTGTTTTCCGAGGGCGTCCGCGGCGGCCGGATCACGCTCGAGCGCTTCGTCGAGCTCACCAGCACGAACGTCGCCAAGCTGTTTGGACTCTATCCCCAAAAGGGCACGATCGCCGCGGGCGCGGATGCCGATCTGGTCGTGTGGGATCCGGAACGCTCCCGGGCCATCGATGGAGCCGCGATGCATTCGCGCGCCGGATACTCAGTTTACGACGGCTGGCGCGTGACCGGGTGGCCACGGTACACTGTGAGCCGCGGAGACGTGGTGCTTGACGAGACAGGCGTCACCGCGGAACGTGGACGGGGCCGGTGGGTGCGGCGCGGCCCGGTCCGGTCGCTGTAGCGAGCGCGCGAGCCGACTCTTACTGACAACGGCGTTACACGGACGTTGTAGCCTTCACCCCTCCGAGCCGGCACCTGATCAGGCAAGCAGGCCGAGCTCCTTGAGCGCCTGCGCAGCGCCATCCAGGGTCGAGAGATTCATTCCGGCGTAGTTGGGCGAAAAGACGACGCCCCGCCCGCCGGCGCGGTACGTCGCCAGTACGCTCCGGCGCACCATATCGGGCGTGCACCGGGCCTGGTCTTCCCGGGTGCGGGGCGCATCCACGCCGATGCCCATGTACACCGGCACCTTGCCCCCGATCGCGCGGACCGTCGCATGACACTGCCCGTAGACATACGTGTCGGGATCGAACCCGCGCTGGACCACCTCGTCCCACGGCGCCTCGTCAAGGCCCAGAAACCGGTACATCAACGGGGTCATCTGCTGCGGCGTCACGTCGCGCAGGATCGAGCGGTGCCAGTCGGTCATCTCCTTCACGTAAACGCCACCGGCCTGGTGCTGATACGTGATGGGCTTCACCCAGTCGCACCAGCGCGTCATCTCCCGCCACGGCCACTGCGCCTTGCGGAGCGGGTTCAAATGGTTGCGGTTCCAGACGTTGAGCCCAAACTCCAGGGACCCGTTGCACCACTTCACGATTCCGTAGAGCTCCCGGTCCATGTCCTTGTTGCGCTCGACCCAAAACCGTTCCCAGACCAGCAGGTCCGGGTGCTCGTAGAGCAGGCGTAGAAACTCGACCAGCGCGCCGTCGTCCAGCGCGGCTCCCGAGCGCGCTGCCGCGAAGAATTCCGCGCCCGTTCGATACGCCGCCTGCGCGCGCTCCGCGTCGACCCCCCTGGCGGCGGCCAGGCGGCGGCAGTGCTCGCAGAAGCAGTGCGCCGCCGTACCGCTGATCAGTCCGTCGAGCGGGCTCCGCCGCTCATTGCACCACATCACGCCGTCGATCTCGTAACTGCGGCAGTAGTCTTCGATGATCGAGTGCCACCACGCTCGGTAGTCCGGGTGGTTGATGCACGGGGCGGCGCCCACGCGGTTGAACGCGTCGATCTCCAGCGTTTGGGGGAGGTTCGGAATGGCGACTGTGCGGGCAGAGCCGTGGCCTTCGTAGTTGAAGAGCGGCTCCATGACCTCGGGGTAGACCCGCATGCCGCGCCGGCGCGCCTCCGGAATGACCACGTCCAGCACGTCGACGTTCGCGAACTCCTCGTCCTCCGCGCGGAACCGTTTAATGAACGTGTTGTGATAATACTCCGGATGCTCCGCGATGTACGAGCCGCCCTTGAGCGGCCGCGCGTCCTGGGCGCCGTGGTCGGGCCACCCGTCGATCTTCCATGAGATGCGCCGGCCCACTTTGAGGCCTAGCCACGAGATGGTCCCTATCAGCAGCACGTTGATGCCGAACCGCTCCTTCAGCGTGTCGAGGAGGGGCCCCACGCCTTCGTCGATGAAGCTGACGGGGCTGATCTGAATCCCGACGAACTTGCTGTTCCCCTGCATCCCGCCGCGCCCCCTACCACGCGTACCAATCGTGCAACTGGCCGTCCCGAACCAGGTGCTCGCCGTCCACGAAGACGTGGCGCACCTTTCCGACCGCGCGGATATCGGCGAGCGGATCGCCGTCCACCGCTACGAGGTCCGCCAGCTTGCCCGCCTCCACGGTGCCGAGGCGGTCGTCGTCGCCGCGCAGCTCCGCGCTGTTGATCGTCAACATCCGGATAACGTCGAGCGGTTCGGCGACCGCTTCGTACCGGAGCAGCGCCTCGATTTCCCCCATAATCTCGTCATGCGGTACACACGGGCTGCCGGCATCCGTGCCGAACGCGAATTTCACCCCGGCTTCACGCATGCGTCGAAGCGGCGCGCCGGGCGGGTTCTCCTCGGCCTGCTTCCTCCGCGCCGCCGCCACCCCCGCCGGCATCCCGCGCGACGGGCCGCGATCGGTCTGCAGCACGCGCGGCGACAACGTCGGCACCACGATCATCTTGCGTTCCACGATCTGCGCGATCACGTCGTCGTCCGCCGGGCCGCCGTGTTCGATCGAATCGAACCCGGCCGCCACGACGTTGCGGATCCCCTCACGGATGGACGCGTGCGCCGTGATACGCCGGCCGAGCCGGTGCGCCTCATCGGCCGCCGCCCGCAACTCCTCGATACAATACTGTGGCGTTCGCTCGTTCGCGATGATTTTGATGTGATCGGCGCCGAGCTTCACCTGCTCCCGCACCGCGGCGCGGATCCCGTCCACGCCGTCGGCTTCCCGGCCGCACCACCAGGTGTGGCCTCCCGTGCACATGATCGCCCGGCCGGCGATGAACAGCCTCGGTCCCTTGATGAGACCGCGACGGAGCGCCTCTTTCGCGTCGAACGCGCTCATGCGCATCCCGAGGTCGCGCAGCGCGGTCAGGCCGGCGCGCAGAGACTTGCGCAGATTCGCGGCAGCCTTGATGCCGTTGATGCCGTCGGAGTCGTTGAGCGCCTCGTCGCGCAGGATGCCGGTCGGCCCTCCGTCCCACCCCATGCCGCTCCAACCGACGTGGACGTGATTGTTTGCAAAGCCGGGTAGGATGGTGAGCCCCGCGACGTCCACCCGCGCCGTGTCGGACGCCCGTACCGCTCCGGGAGCCGCGACCTGCGCAATCCGGTTGCCCTCCACCAGCACGTCTGCGCGCCGCCGTGTTCCCGCCCGCACGTCAAGGACCCAACCTCCCGCAAGCAACTGCGTCGTCATCCGGTCTTCCTCCTTGATCAGCGCTCGGGACGCCCGGTCTCGCGCCATGCGAGCCAGCGGTCCGGCACGTTGTGTCGCGCGTAGAAGTCCTCCATGAGGATGGCCTGCCCCGTGTGATGCGATTCTTCGCAAGCCGCGACGACGCCGAGCGTCTTCAGGTGGTCGAGGCCGGACGGGTGCGGCCGCAGCGTTCCGGCCGCAAGTTGCGCCGCGACATGCGCCAGCAGGAGCCGGGCATCATCCACGAGCTGTTCTTGGGCCGGCAGCGGCAGCGGCTCCACGCGCTCGGCGCCGGACCCTCGGGCGATCGAGAGATCGGAGAACATCTGCCGCTGCACCAGGGCGCCTCGATCGAAGTCGGTCCGCCACTCGAAATCCGTCATCTTTGTCTGCGCGGACCACGTTCCGATGTACGTGACCAGGATACCGCCCGACAGCTCGAGGACGGCCGAGACGGTCGCGTCGTCCCGGTACATGCTCCACGACGGGTTGTGGCAGCGGCATGACACCCGCGTCACCTCGGCATCGTATACGAACCGGAGCTGGTCGAAGTGATGAATGGACTGCTCGTAGAGCATCGGCTGACGCATCGTAAGCGGGTACCGGTTGAGGCCCGGCCGGTAGCCGTCACGGTTCCGCCAGTACACGTACCGGGAGAACGCCGGGCGGCCGATCTCCCCCGATCGGACAATAGCGCGCGCCCGGGTCACGCAGTGCTGGTAACGAAAGTTCACCCCGACCGCAAGGGCGCGCCCCGCCTGTTCGGCTGCCTCCACGATGCGGACGGCGTCCCCCAGATCGAGCGCGAGCGGCTTTTCACACAGCAAGTGCGCACCATGCTCCAAGACCCTGAGCGCATCCTCGGAGCGGCCCATCGGCGGCGTGGCAAGCATGACCAGATCCGGCCGCACGGCCCCCAGCGCGTCCCCCAGATCTGTAAAGCAGGCGCCGGTCGGGACGCGATAGGCGTGGCGGATCGCGGCGAGCCGTTCTTCCGCCTGGTCGACGAAGCCCGCGATGGTAACCCGCGGCTCCTCATTGAGCAGGCGGGCCCACACTCGGCCGCGGGCGCCTAGCCCTACCAGCAACGTCCGAAACGGTTGAGACATGGGCGAGAGTCCACCTCGGCTGCGCACGTCCAGCGATGCGGCTCGCTTCTTGCGGTTCTGCAGGAAATCCTGCAATATCAACCGAAGCCAGCCATTTATACTGCGGCGGCTGCGACCCCGGTGTGGTCGGCGCCGGCGTGCCGCGCGTCGGCACCGCAGGAGCGGATGGGGGATGGCAACATATATCGGACAGCGGCTGGCAGTGCTCATCCCCGTGGTCGTCCTGGTGTTCTCGATCGTCTTCGGCATCATGCACGCGCTGCCGGGGGACCCCGTGCAGTTGATGTTGGCGGGCGCCGAAGCGGGCGTCACGACGCCGGAACGAATCGCGGAACTGCGAAAGAGCATGGGGTTGGACCGGCCGCTGTACCTCCAATACGGCGGGTTCATCACCCACGCCCTGCGCGGGGATCTCGGACAGTCGATCCGGTTCCAGTCGCCGGTCAGTGACCTGATCTTCGTCGCGTCGCTGCAGACGTTTCAGTTGAGCCTCGCGGGCATGGCGGCGGCGCTGCTGATCGGTATCCCGCTCGGCTTCGTGGCCGGCCTGTACGAAAATTCGTGGGCCGACAGCGCGGCGATGGTCGTATCGCTCCTCGGTGTTTCCATGCCGCTCTTTTGGGTCGCCCTGCTGCTCATCCTGGCCGTTTCCATCCATCTGCAGTGGCTCCCAGCGATCAGCGGCGGACAGCCACGCGGCATCATCTTGCCGGCCCTGACACTCGGGTTCGTTGCCGCCGGGCTCATCAGCCGGCTCATGCGTGCGAGCCTCATCGAGGCGTTACGCCACGATTACATCCGGACCGCGCTGGCCAAGGGCCTGCGCTGGCGCGTCGTCATGGCGAAGCACGCCCTGAAGAACGCCCTGATCCCGGTCATCACGGTGGCCGGACTGCAGTTCGGCGGAATGCTAAGCGGGGCGGTGATTACGGAGACGGTTTTCAGCCGCCCGGGTCTTGGCTCGTTGATCGTGAAGGCGATCCTCTGGCATGATTATCCGTTGATCCAAGGCGCGGTGCTGCTGACGTCCGTCTCCTACGTGCTCGTCAATCTCTTGATCGACGTGCTGTACGCCTGGATCGATCCCCGGATCAAATATGCGTGACACAGCCGCCGTCACCACGGCGCCGGCATCCGCCGCGCCGGCCGTGGAAGGGCGTGGGCGGCGGTCCGCGACGGGCTGGCGCACTCTTCGACGGAACAGAGGCGCGTTCGCCGGCGCCGTGATCCTCGCCGCGTGGGTCCTGGCCGCCCTCCTCGCGCCGCACATTGCCCCATACGATCCGATCGCGTTGATCGGGGCGAGCCGGCAGCCCCCCTCGGCGGCTCACCTCATGGGGACGGACCTACTGGGCCGCGACATCCTGAGCCGGCTGATTTTCGGCGCCCGGCTGTCCCTCGCGATCGGCCTGGTCAGCGTCGCGATCGGCCTGATCGCCGGCTCGTTCACCGGTCTGATCGCCGGGTACTATGGAGGCCGGGCGGATGGGGTCTTGATGCGGCTCGTCGACGCGATGCTGGCGTTCCCCGGATTGCTGCTCGCACTCGTCGTGATCGCGGCGCTAGGACCCGGTCTGCTCAACGTCATGCTGGCCGTCGGGGTCTCGTCCGTTCCGCTGTACGCGCGGCTGGTGCGAGGGTCGTGCCTGACGGTCCGCGAGGTGGAGTACGTGCAGGCGGCCCGAGCGCTCGGCGGATCTGATCGCCGCGTGATCCTCCACCACATCGTGCCTAACGTGCTCGGTCCCCTCATTGTCCTGTCGACGCTGCAGGTCGGCAATGCGATCCTGGTCGGATCCGCCTTGAGCTACCTTGGCATGGGCGCCCAGCCGCCGACCCCGGAGTGGGGCCTGATGACGGCGGACGGCCAGGCATATCTCGCAGGGGCGTGGTGGATGTCGACGTTTCCCGGGTTTGCCATTTTCTCGGCCGCCATGGCGGTCAATCTCCTCGGCGACGGCCTGCGCGCGGCGCTTGACCCGCGATCGATCTACCGATGAACCGGCCGGCGCCGTCCCGTCCGATGAACGTGTCACCGGTGCGGATCGGCATTGTCGGTGCGGGCATTGCCGGCGAGCGGCATGCCGAGGCGTTTGCCGCGCGCGCGGACGCCACGGTTACGGCTGTGTCCGAGTTGGACCCGGACCGCGGACACGCCTTCGCCCGCCGGTTCGGCGCCGTCCACTATGTCGACTACCGCGACATGCTGGCCGAGCCGATCGATGCCGTGGTGGTTGCCGTTCCGCACGCGCTGCACCGCGCCTGCGTCCTGGAGGCTGCGGCCGCGGGGGTGCACCTACTGCTTGAAAAGCCGCTGGCCACCACGCTCGATGACGCGCATGCGATGCTCGGGGCTGTCGAGCGGGCGGGTGTGCGGCTGATGTTGGGATACGTTCACCGCTTCCGGCCGGAGACGGAGGCCGCGCGCTCTCTCATCGCTCAAGGCCGCCTTGGGCGGCCGGCGACTGCGCTGGACCGTTTCATGAGCGGCGGCATGGCCGAGACGCCGCGGTGGGTGTGGAACCGGGCTGACGCCGGGGGCGGCGTGATCATGTACGGAGGCGTTCATGCGATCGATCGGCTGCGCTGGCTGCTCGATGACGAGGTGGCCGAAGTGTATGCACGGCTTGCCACGTACTCGAATCCTGCGGACGTAGAAGACGGCGTAAGCGCGGTCCTGACGTTCGCTGGCGGAGCGATGGCCGTTTTGTCGGAGAACGCCCCAGGCTACGGCCGCTTGGGCGGTTGGGTGACCGAGATCTTCGGCAGCGAGGGCGCGCTGACATTGACGACAGGAACCGCCCTCGAATATCGCGGCCGAGACGGCGCGCATCGCTGGACGTACGGCCCGGACCACCGCTTCGAACGGCAGGCGGCGGAATTCATAGCGGCGCTGAAAGAGGACCGTCCCCCCTCGGTAACCGGCGACGACGGCCTGCGGGGGCTGGAGGTCGCGCTGGCACTGTACCGGTCGGCCGCTACCGGGCGGCCGGAGCGGGTCGACCGTGGCTCAGCGGGATGGCACGAAGCCGGCCGGTAATGATGCGGCCTCCGCGGCCGGCAGGCGGTTCGCAACGATCCGGCCGCCCTTGATCACGACCGGCACTCGCTCCAGGTCCTGCAAGAGCTCGATCCGCTCGAGTGGGTCTCCGTCAACCAGGATCAAGTCAGCCAGCTTCCCGGGTTCGACCGTGCCGATCTCGCTTTCCATGTCCAAACAGCGCGCGGCCGCGCTGGTGGCGGCGATCACCGCCTCCATCGAAGAGAGCCCTGCGCCCACGAGTTGAGCCATTTCGTACGCGCCGCCCTCGCCGTGGCGGACGCCCGGCATCGCGGCGTCGCTGCCGTTGACGATCGTCACGCCGGCGCGGCGCGCCCTCCCGACTGTCTCATACATGGCGTCACGCGCGCGCTCTTGCCAGCGCGCGAGGTGGGGATCGGGGGGCACGATGTCGAGATCCCGCGCTTTGGCCTCAGGGCTCAACGTGGGGCAGAGAAACACTCCCCTGGCCGCCATCGTATCCAGGTGGTCATCCGTCAAGAACCGCCCGTGTTCGAGCACGTCGACGCCGGCTTCCAGGGCCCACGTGACGCCGATGCCGCCGTGGCAGTGGGCGGCGACCTTCCGGCCGTGGGCGTGCGCAGTCTCGCAGATCGCCGCCATCGTCTCGCGCGTCATTTCCGGAGAACACAATCCGCCGAGCGGCCGGACGAGTTCGCTCAGTGTCGCGTTGATCTTGATGAAATCCACACCGTATCTCAGATTGGCGCGCACGGCGCGCCGCCCCTCATCCGGGCCATCGACGATCGCGCTGGGTCCCGGCACAACGACGCCGGGCGCGAAGCCCTTGGCCCGGTCCATGTGCCCGGCCGTGCTCGTCAGGCCGACGCCGCACACCTTCATCCGCGGACCCTCCAGGCGGCCCGCATCGATCGCGTTTCGCAGCGCGACGTCGGCATAGTGGCGGCACGCCAGATCTCTGATCGTGGTGAAGCCGTGCGCCAAATTCCGCTGCGCGTTGATCAGGCAATTGAAGGCGACCGTGGGGACGAGCTCCGTCACCTCGCGCACGAACCAGTTGGGCTCGCGGGGGTCTCCGCTGCCGAAAACGTGGACATGGGCGTCGATCAGTCCCGGCAGCGCCGTATAGCGTGACAAATCCCAGATGGTGCCCGGTTCTGCGGGCCCCGGCGCCGACGAACGAACGCCATCGATGCGATCGCCGGCCAGGACGATGGTCACGCCGCGGCGCGGCGCGGCCCCGGTGCCGTCGATGAGGCATCCAACACGGAGCGCGAGATGCGGAGCGTTATGCACAGCCGGCGTCATTCTACGTACATGTCGTTCGCAAAGAACCACGCGCCCGTGGCTCCTAGCTGAAATCCCTTTATGGTGGCGGGCATGGCGAAGAATTGCGGGTCGTCAAGGGTCGGCAAGTAGACCGCGGACTGCGTCAACAGGCGTTGTGCCTCCGCAAAATACCTGGCACGCACCTGGGGGTCTGCGGTCTGTTGCGTTCGGAGGAGCGCGTCGTCCACCTGCGCGTCATGGAATCCCGACCAGGCCCAGCCCCCCGGTTTCCCCGCGTTTTTGGAATAGAATTCGCTGTACAGAATGTCCGGTTCGAGCGTTCGCAGTCGTTCATAGATGAGGTCAAAGTCACCGCTCTGGGCGCGTTGCAGTTGCACGGGTCCGGGCACCACCACGGGGCGAAGGTCCACGCCGATCGCCTTGAACTGCGCCGCGAGGTACTCGCCGATCTCACGGTGGTGGAGCATCACCATCGTCAACGTCAACGGTTTCCCGTCGCGCTCGCGGATCCCCGAGCCCGCGGGCTTCCATCCGGCCGCGTCCAACAGTGCGCGTGCCTTGGCTTGGTCGTAGCGGTACGCCGTTTCGGCGCCCTTCCAATAGTACAGAGTGTACCTGGTCAGCGGCCCGTAGACGTCGACGTAGGTCCCCGCGTACAAGGTTTGGTTCATGCGCTGCTGATCGTACGCGTAGCGCAGAGCCTGTCTCACCCGGATGTCGTTGAGCGGCGCCCGGCCGGTGTTCATCGTAAACATCAGGCCGTTGCCCGGCTGGTACCCGGTTACGACCTGATACTTGGGATTGTGCGCATAATCGGGCAGAGCCTGGGACGGGAGTCCCATGACGAGATTCGCCTCGCCGGTCTTGAGAATCTCGCCAAGCACGCCGGCGCTGCCGACGAACTTGACGGTGATGCCATCGAGGTACGCTGGTCCGGCGTGGTGCTGCACCGTTGTCCCGCCCGGGTACGCGGGATTGCGCGCGAAGCTGATATGGTCCCCCCGCACCCACGACGTCATCCGGAAGGCCCCTTCGCCGACCAGGTGCTGCTGAAACGACGCCCCGTACTGCTTCACCGCGGCGGGCGACCAGATCGGGAAAATGCTCATCCCGCTGAGCAACTCTGGGAAGGGCTCCCCGTAGAGCAAACGCACCTGATTCTTCCCGACCACCTCGGCCCGAAGAAACGTCGGCTGGCCGAGATCGGTCGCCATCAGCGCCGAGTGCGTGTCAGGGCTCATCACCCGTTCGATGTTGTATCGCACCGCGTCCGCGTCGCATCGTGTACCGTCCTGGAACGTGAGTCCGTCCTTGATGGTAAAGGTCCACACCCGGCCTTCCGCGGCCGCCGTCCAGCTCGACGCGACCCCCGGGACGAATTTCCGGTCAGCGGTGAGCACCACCAGCGGGTCACTGACAAAGGAATCGAACAGGAATGTGGAAGTGTACGGGTCGACCTGGGCGTCGAGGGACGCCGGCTCGTTATCCGCCGGCGTTGCGAGGACGAGACTGCCGCTCCGCGCGGCCGCACGCGTCGCGACCGGGAATGAGCCGGCCCAGAGCGCGGCGAGCCCTCCCGCCGCCCCGTACATAAGCTGCCGGCGTGTCAGCTTTACGCTCGACGTCATGCCCACACCTCCCACGCGTGGCCCCGCCATCTGATCTCTGCGCCCGTTCGGGATCCGGCTAGCCGGCCGAGAGGCACTCGCGCACCGCCGCGGCCACTTCGTGTACCTGCTCGTTCGTCATGGACGGAAACACCGGCAGGCAGATCAGCCGGTTCGCGATGTCCTCCGCGATGGGGAAGGAGCCGGTGGCGCATCCGAGGTGGCGATACACCGGCTGTAAGTGCAGCAGCGGCGTGTAGTACGCTTGCGTTGCGATGCCCCGCGCGGCCAGGTGCCGCCTGATCCGGTCTCGATCTCGAACCAGAACCGGGTATGCCCGGTAGACGTGCCTGGCGCCCGGCGCTTCGAGGGGCAGGGTGAGATCCAATCCGCGCAGCAGTTCCCCGTACAGCGCGGCGATGCGCCGCCGCCGCTCGATGCGATGCTCGAGCGACCGAAGTTTGACTCGTACGACCGCGGCGTGCAGAGGATCGAGCCGCTCATTGTAGCCTTCGGCGATCAGTTTCCACAGCCGCACGCCTGCCACGAGACCTTCCTGGCCGTCCATGCAGAGGTCGTGTCCGTAGTTCCGGAGCACTCGGACACGGTCCGCAAGGTCCCGCCGATCGGTCGTCACCACGCCCGCATCGCCGGTGGCGCCGAGGATCTTCGTGGGCGCCAGACTGAAACACCCAACGTCGCCGATGGTCCCAACCTTGCGGCCGCGGTACGTCGCGCCCGTGGCGAGCGCGGCGTCCTCGATCACGTGCAGGCCTTCACGGCGGGCCAGCTCCATGATTGGATCCATGTCCGCCGGGTGCCCGAACAAGTGTACAGGCAGGATTGCCCGCGTGCGCGACGTGAGCCGATCGCGAATGCGCTCCGGTGCGATGGTGAACGTTCGGGGGTCCACGTCGACCCAAGTGATGCGGGCTCCGCAATGGCTGATCGCCATCGTGGTAGGGATGTCGGTATTCGGAACCGTGATAACCTCGTCGCCCGGACCGATGCCGCAGGCAAGCAAGGCGAGCTGAACCGCGGCGGACCCGGAGCCTACCCCCACCGCCTCACGCGCGCCGCAATAGTGTGCAAACTCCTCTTCGAACGCGGCCGGCTCAGGCCCCATGACGAGCGTGCCGCTCTCCAGGACACGCCGGATCGCCTCGTCGATCGCCGGGCGCATCTCCAGATACTCGGCCCGCAGGTCGTACATCGGCACACGGAGCGGTCGCACGGATACGGGGACGCGGCAGGCCGCCGAACTCAGTGTTCGGCGGCCTGCCGGCCTCTACCGCTGGACGTCGACATCGTTGACAAAGAACCAGTCGCCGATCGCGCCGAGCTTGAAGCCTTTCACGCTGCTCTGCATCCCGTAGTACACCGGGTCGTCCACCGTCGGGAGCGACAACACGTTGTCGCTGATCATTTTTTGCGCCTGCGTCCACAACGCCTGCCGTTCCTGCTGAGACGATGCGGACTGCGTCTTCAGCAGCACCGCGTCGAGGGCGTCGTTGTGGAACCGGGACCACGCCCACCCGCCGGGCTTGTCGTTCTTCGAATACCAGATCGCAAAAAGGCTGCCGTCGGGCTCAAATGTGCGCTGCCGTTCGTAGATGAGGTCGAAATCGCCGCTCTGCGCACGCTGGAGCTGCACGGGACCGGGCACGACCACGACCTTCAAATCGACGCCGACTTGCTTGAATTGCGCTGAGAGGTACTCGCCGATCTCCTTGTGGTGCAGCATGACAAACGTGAGGGAAAGCGGCCGGCCGTCCTTTTCACGGAGACCCGTTTGCGGGTTCAGCTTCCAGCCGGCTTCGTCCAGGAGCGCGCGGGCTCCGGCCGGATTGTATTGGTACGCGCCGTCCCCGCCCTTCCAATAAAATCGGCTCGACGGCGTCAGCGGACCGCGCACGGTCACGTAATCGCCGCCGTAGAGGGTTTGGTTGATCTTGTTCGGGTCGTACGCTAGACGGAGCGCCTTGCGCACACGAAGATCGTTCAACCCGGGGCGGCTCGTGTTCATGACGAACTGCATTCCGGTGCCGGGCTGGTAGCCCAACACGACGTGGTAGTTCGGGTTGTTCCGATAGTCCGGGAGCGCGTCCGTCGGGAGCTCGACGACGAGGTTGGCTTCGCCGGACTTGAGCACCTGCCCGAGCACGCCTTTGTCACCGACGAAACGAACGGTCATCTGGCCGAGATACGGCGGACCCGCGTGCGCCCCCGTCGGCCCGACTCCCGCGTACGCCGGGTTCTTCACGAACCGGATATGGTCGCCCCGCGTCCATTCGACGAGCGTGAACGGACCGGCACCGGTGAGGTGTTGAGGAAACGCGGTGCCGTACCGTCTGACGGCGGCGGGGGACCACATCGGCGCGACGCTAAGGCCCCACAGCGCGATCGGGACAGGCCCCGAATAGACGATCCGCACCGTGGCGTCGTTAACGACTTCCGTGCGCTTGAAGTTCGACGCGCCGAGGAAATTGGCGAGTTCGGCCGAGTGCGTGTCGGGATTCATGATGCGGTCGATGTTGAACTTGACGGCGGCGGCGTTCAACGGCGTGCCGTCCGCGAATTTGATGCCCTTGCGCAGCGTGAGCGTCCAGATCTTCCCGTCGGCCGAAATGGTCCACCCCGCGGCCAGCGCCGGAATGTACCGGCCGTCCCAGTTCAGGCGGATCAACGGGTCCGCAATGAACGAGTTCAGGAGCTTGGTGCTGTCGTAGGGGTCGACCTGCGCATCAAGATTCGCCGGTTCCTCATCCGCCGGCCATGCGATCGTGAGCGCGCCTCCCGGCACGGCCGCCGGTTGCGCCGGTATCGCGGCCGCCGCCACCAGTATCGCGGCGACAATCACCCATCCGGTTTTCGCGATCCGTCTTGCATTCCACACGCCGTCCACCCCCTCACCGCGACGCGGCTACCGCCGCGTCGTCGGGCTCGCAGACCGGCCCATCGCCGTAATACCCGGGGTCATGCAGGAAATCCTGCCGGCGACACTAATCAATGAAGCAAGTATTGCCGTGGCTCTCGGTCCCATGTCCGGCCGGACGCCACGCTCCACGCGGAGGGCCGTCGACCAATGCCAGAAGTTGCACCGGCGACGCTGATCGAGCGGGTGATGTCTCGGCGCGCTCGCGAGCTCGGACAGGGGTTTCCACGACAGACGTCCGTGCCGACGTCCGGATTCATGACACTGTCGAGCGGCACACCCGATTTCCCGGTTCCACCGCACATCCTCGACGGCGCAAAACGGGCGCTGGACCGTGGCGACACGGCCTATACGCCGTGGACGGGGATCCCCGAGCTGCGTCGCGCCATCGCCGCCAAACTGGCGCAGGACAACGGGATCACCGTGGACCCCGATTCAGACGTGCTCGTGACCACCGGAACGCAGGAGGCGCTGCAGGTGGTGTGCCAGGCGCTCCTTGACCCGGGCGACGAGATCCTTGTCTCCGCCCCGTACTACGACGAGTACCGCCGTGACGCCCTCATGGCCGGCGCGAGGCTCGTGTCCGTGCCAAGCCGGCAACCCGACAACTTCGCGATCGATGTGGACGCGCTGGCGGCGCGCATCACCGAGCGCACCAAGGCTGTGATCGTGATTTCACCGAGCAATCCGACGGGCACTGTGCAGTCGCGCGCCGTGTTGGAGCGTGTCGCCGCGCTGGCGGCCGAACGCAACCTCGTGGTGATCGCGGATGAGCTGTACGAGAAGTACGTGTACGAGGGACACCGCCACCACAGTATCGCGGCGATGCCCGGAATGTTTGCACGGACGGTCACGATCAACGGTTTTTCGAAGGCCTTTGCCATGACCGGTTTTCGCATCGGTTACATCGCGGCGCCCGCCGAGTTCGTGCGCGCGATGCTGCCGATCAAGCACGGCATGACGATCTGCGCGCCGTCGATCTCCCAGTGGGCGGCGGTCGCGGCGCTCACCGGGCCGCAGGAGTGGTTCCGCGGCGTGCTCGCGGAGTACGATCGCCGGCGGCATTTATGGATAGAGGCGCTCGACGGCATGGGTCTTTCGTACGGTCGGCCTCAGGGCGCGTATTACATCTACATCAACGTGGGAGCGACCGGGCTCTCAGCCGCGGAATTCGGCCAGCGCGTGCGCGAAGAATACCGGCTCGTGATCGGGTCCGGCGGCAGGATCGGACCGGAGTGGGACTCCTACGTCCGGGGCTCGCTCGCCGTACCGACCGAGACACTCCGCGAGGGTCTTGCACGTTTCGCGGAGGCGGTGCACCGGTATCGTGACGCGCGCGCGTAGCCGCGCCGCGCGTCGCGGCCGAGCGGTGGGTCTGGGCGCGGACGGCGGCGACCACCTCGAAGTGTTCCAGCGCATCCGCTCACAGTATCAGACGTTGAGCCCCAGCTTCCGAAAACTCGCGGACTATCTCCTCGAGCGGCACCGCGATGCCGCGTTCCTGCCCGCCGCCAGGGTCGCGGTCGACGTCGGCGTCAGCGAGTCCGTGGTGATCCGATTTGCCGGCGCCCTTGGCTACAGCGGATATCCGGAGTTGCTCCGCGCCATTCAAAAGATCGTCAAGAATGAACTCGCGCCGTTCCATCGGCTTGAAGGCGAGCAGGCTGCCCGGGGCACGGCCGGGCGCAGTGACGACGTCTTGCGTCAGACGGTGACCTCGGACATCGAAAACCTCCAGGTCACTGCCAGTGACCCCATGACGATCGCGTCCTTTCCCCGCGCGGTGGATCTCCTTGTGCGAGCGGACGATGTGTACGCGCTCGGCTTGCGCGGCTTGGGCAGCCTGGCAGTTCTGCTCGGCTTCCTTCTCACGACGTCCGGCACGCGAACCCACGTCCTCACACACGGCGACGCCGCGCTGTTCGAGCGGCTGCGGTACATCGGGCGCCGGGATGTGCTCGTGGCGTTTTCCTTCGAGCGCTATACCAAACGCACGGTGGACGCGATAGACCTGGCTCGTCGCCGAGGGGCGCGCACGCTGGTCATCGCCGATTCCCTGGCCTCGCCGGCCGCCCAGGCGGCTACCGTCTCGTTAGTCTGCGCGGTGCGGGCGGCGTCGTTTTTCCACTCGTACACGGCTGCCGTGGCGATCATCAACGCGCTCATCACGGCCGCGGTGAACCGCCGCCTCACGGAAAGCCGCCGAGCGCTCGAGACGCTCGACGGCCTGCTGCCGGACGAAGAATTCTTCGGGGGCAGCAACGGCCAGTAGACGCTTCGGGCCGCCGATTCAGCGCTTGCCCGGCCCGCGCTTACACCGGTTCCACAATTCGGGCTCGGCTGCTTCGGCCCGATGACGGTCCTCATCACAGGGGGCACGGGATTTGTGGGCATCAACATCGCCCGCCGCCTCGCGCACGAAGGCCATCGCGTGGTCTGTCTTTCGCGTCACGCGGCCGATCGGGACAGTGTCCGCGACGCGTTTATTGCCCCCGTTCGCGAACGGATCGCGCTCGTCTCGGGAGATGTGCGGCGGTTGTGCGACATCGAAGCGGTGTGGCGACGCTACGCGCCGAGCCGCGTCATCCATGCGGCAACGATCACACCGAGCGTGGACAAGGAACGGTCCATGGGGCGCGCGATCGTCGAAGCCAACGTAATGGGCACGGTGAACGTGCTGGAGGCGGCGGTCAGCGGCGGCGCGCGGAGGTTCGTGTACGTAAGCTCCGCGGGCGTCTACGGGGACGCGGACGAGGCGTCGCCGCTGACTGAGGCGGTCCCGGAGACCGGAACGGGGCTCTACGCGGTCACGAAACACGCGGCGGAGCGGTTGTGCCAGCGCTACGCGGAACTCCATCGGCTGGAGACCGTTTCAGTCCGCGTCGGCTGGGTGTACGGGCCGATGGAACGCCCGCTCGCCGGTTCCCGCGAGCGCATGTCGCTCGTGTACGACTGCGTTCACGCCGCGCTGGCGGGTCGCGAAGTGTGCCTTGGCGAACTCAGTGCGGTCCGTGATTGGATTTACGTCGGCGATCTCGCACGTGCCGTTGCGACTTTGCTCGCGATGGAATCGCCGCGCCATCACCTGTACAATATCGCCGGTCCACGCGGCTACACGCATCGAGAGTTGTTGGAGACTCTGAGCCGGATTGTTCCGGTGAGCTATCGAGCGGCCGACCACGAGCATCCTCCGAACGTGGACGAGGCGCTCACCCGTAAGCGCCGGGGCCCGCTCAGCATTGACCGGCTTCTGGTGGACACGCCATACAGGCCGGAGATCAATCTCGAGACAGGCCTGCGGAGGTATGTCGATTGGCTGCTGGCTACCCGGTGCGCAAACCCTTAGGGCGAGCGTTTATTAGCTCTGTAGTCCTCCATGTCGAATCCTCTGGATTGAAGGTCTTGCGTGGGTCTTAATAAAGGAAGAAGCGCCAACGCAGGTATGTGGCAGGCCGATAGGGAAAACTGTTAACCGTTGACGGAAAACTGTCAGCCGAAACGAGGAGCTTCCAAATTAGTGCGATGAAGCAGCAAGGCATCCAGGTCGCACCCGCAAGCCGCACGCTGCTCGTTGATCAAGTCACCGTTGCGATTCGCAACGCAGTCGTCGACGGTACGGCCGTCCCAGGCACGCGGCTCGTGGAAGGCGACCTCGCCGAGTCGCTGCGGGTCAGCCGCGGTCCGGTGCGAGAGGCGCTACGGCGACTTGAGCAGGAAGGGTTGGTCCGGATCGTTCCGGCCGGCGGAACGTTCGTTGCTACGCTCACGGAGGAAGACATTCGCGAAATCTACGGCGTCCGTGCGGCGCTCGAGGGCTATGCCGCCCGCCGGACCGACCGGAACGTCGCGACGCTCCAATCCGTGCTCGGCGAGATGGATCAGGCATTTCGGTCCGGTGACATGTCGGGACTCATCGAAGCCGATGTGAAGTTCCATCGGGTGCTCGTCGGCCTCCCGGGAAACGCACGGCTGCTCGGCGCGTGGCGCGCGCTCGAGGCGCAGATGCGGCTCGTGCTCTCGCTGACGCGCGATCAAGTCTATCGCGATCCTGAGCGCCTCGCCGAGCAGCATCGCGGGCTCGCGGAGGCAATCTCCTCCGGCGACGCCGATCGGGCAGAGCAGCGGGTGCGTGAACATATCGAGGGACGAATCGATGAGCGGCTCGCGTACTGGCGGGAGGTCACGAACCGTCGCGGCGCCGCGGAATGATCGGCGGCTTCGGGATACCGGAAGACGGAACGGGGGTGCGCGGATGACGAACGGCGGGCGCGCGAGATTCTCGCGGCGTGGGTTCATCAAGGGGACCATGGCTGCGGCCTTGGCGGGCGGACCGATGGGCGGGATGCTCACCGCGGCCGCCGCGCAGGCATCTCGAACGGACGCGACGCTGACCTGGGGTGAGGATCAAGATTATGCCACGCTGGACCCTCGCGTCACCCAGTCGCGGCACGAGGCGCAGGCCATTATGCAGATGTTCGAAAGCCTGCTCTTCCTCGACACCGACGGACGATTTTACCCCTGGCTGGCGCAGCGGTGGCAATACTCCAAGGACGGCAAGAGCATCACATTTGCGCTGCGCCGGGATGTAAAGTTCCATGACGGCACGGCGTTCAACGCGGAGGCCGTCAAGTTCACGTTCGACACCATCATGGATCCCAAGCTGGGTTCGCAGGGCGCGATCGACTTTCTCGGACCGTACAAATCCACCGACGTGATCGATCCGTACACGGTCAGGGTGAATTGGACGGAGCCGTTCGCGGCGGCCCTCACAAATCTGAGCAACCCGTGGCTGCTGAGCATCGTCTCGCCGACGGCGGTCCGCAAACTCGGGAACAATGGGTTCGCGCGCAGCCCTGTGGGTACGGGACCGTTCAAGTTCATGGAGTGGGTGCCGCGCGTCCACGTTGTGATGGAGCGGAATGACGCCTATAATTGGGCGCCAAGTCCGTTCAAACGCCAGGGGCCGAGCGCGCTCAAGCGGATTGTCATCCGGATCATCCCCGACGATTCCACGCGCGTTGCCGCTCTCGACCGGGGCGAGATCGACATCTGCGATCAGGTGCCGCCGATCGAAGTCAAGCGGATCCAGGGCGGCCAAGGCTTCGATATGATGATCGGCGAGGTCTCCGGGATCCCGCTGGCCCACCTCATCAACACGCAGCTCGAACCGACGGATGATTTGCGCGTCCGGCAGGCCTACATGTACGCGATCAACCGGCCGCAGGTCGTGCAGCAGGTCTTTTTCGGCGTCGCGAAGCCGGCGTACGGGCCGATCACACCCACCACCCCCGGCTACTGGCCAGGGGTCGAGAAGCTGTTTACGTATGATCCGGCTAAGGCGCGGCAGCTGCTCGACGAGGCCGGCTGGAAGGTGGGCCCGGGCGGCATCCGGACGAAGAACGGGCGGCCGCTCGAGATCCACTTCATCACCCTGCTCGAGCCCGATCTGGAAGTAGCGGTGCAGGCGGCCGTCAAGGACGTCGGCATCAAGCTCAACGTGGAGCGGGTAACCAAGGCACACCAGGACGAAATGGTGATGCACGGCCAGTACAACGTCGGCGAGATCCGATGGGTGGCCGTCGACCCGAGCGTCCTCGACATTCCGTTCTTCTCACGCAACGTCCCGGCCCCCGGCAAGTTCAAGTTCAACTGGTCGCGTTTCGGCTCCCCGGAGCTCGACCGGATGCTGCGGCTTGCCGATGGGCAGATCGACGTCAAACAGCGGGACAAGACGCTGGCCGAGATCCAGCAGTTTGTGCTGCAGCGAGGGTTGATGTTCCCGGTTCACGTCAGCCCGCAGCCGATCGGGTTTCGGCGGGCCGTGCGCAACTTGAAATTCGCCCAGGGCTACTGGCAGGTACTTTTCTACGGCGCGTCGGTGGACTGAAACAGCGCCGGCGCTCGCTCATATGACATGCGCGGCGGGCGGCGACGCCGCCGCCCCGCGTGACCGCCACGAGGTCGTATGTCGCAATACGTACTGCGCAAACTGATGTGGGCCGTCCCCGTGCTGGTTGTGGCGACGACCTGCGCATTTCTGGTCTTGCATCTCATCCCGGGCGATCCCGTCAACCTGATGCTGTCGGGGCGGCCCGCCTCCGAACGGGTGCGGGAGAACCTGAGAGCCAAGCTCGGCCTCAACCGGCCGCTGCCCGCTCAGTACGTCTATTTCGCGCTGCATGCCCTCCACGGCGACTTCGGGGAGTCGTTCGCCACCGGCCAGCCCGTTTCGCAGGTCATCGCGCAGCAACTGCCGGCCAGCCTTCAACTCGCCGGCGCGGGATTCATCGTCGGGGTCGGCGGCGGCTTGACGCTGGGCATCGCGGCCGGCCTGTACCCGAACACCGCAGTCGACGCCGCGGCGATGTTCCTCGCGCTGGTGGGTATTTCGATGCCCGGATACTGGATCGCAATGCTCCTCATCTACCTCTTCGGCCTCCGCCTCGGCTGGGTGCCGATCGTCGGCAGCGGCGTGCCCGCGCTTATCCTGCCCGCCGTCGTCTTCGGCTCGTATGCCATCGGCAACCTCGCACGGCTGGTTCGATCGAGCATCCTCGACGTGCGGGGCGAAGACTACATCCGCACCGCCAGAGCCAAAGGACTGGTCGAGCGGGTCGTCGTGCTGCGGCACGCTCTGCGGAACGCGTTGTTCCCGGTCGTGACGATGACGGGGCTGCTCCTGGGGCTCTTCATCGGCGGCGGCGTCATCACCGAGACGGTGTTCGCACGCCAAGGCATCGGCGCGCTGCTGGTCACGTCGATCCTCACGAAGGACTACCCCGTCGTGCAGGCCCTGCTGCTCCTCACGACGGCCGCCTACGTCTTTGCCAATGTGCTGGTGGACGTCGTGTACGGCGTGATCGATCCGCGTATTCGGTATGGCTAGCAGGCCGCTTGCGCTCGCGGAGGGGACAGATGGGTCGCGCAGCCCTGCCACGGGCGGCCGGTGCCGCCGCCTGATTCATCTGCGCCGGTATCCAGTCGCCATGGTCGCGACGGCCGTGCTCGCGATCTTGGCGCTTGCCGCCGCCCTGGCCTCGGTGCTGAGCCCGTACGATCCGGCCGCAATGGCGACTGGTCCCGCCCTGTCGCCGCCGAGCCCGGCGCATTGGTTCGGCACGGACCGGTACGGCCGAGATCTCTTGAGCCGCTTGCTGTTCGGAGCCCGCATCTCGCTCCCGATTGGGGTGATGGCCGTCTCGGTGTCCGTCGTGCTGGGATCGTTCCTCGGCCTGGCCGCGGGGTTCCTCGGCGGACGCATCGACACCGTCGGATCGGGCGTCATCGATATCATGCTCGGTTTCCCGCCCATCATGCTTGCGCTGTTGATCATCGCCGTGCTGGGCGTCGGCATCCAAAACGTCGTCATCGCGATCGGCGTGGCGGGCATCCCGCGGTTTGCGCGCATTGTGCGCGGGACGGCGCTCGCGATTCGCGAGCATACGTACATCGAAGCCGGCCACGCGATAGGCGCGAGCGCGGCGCGTCTCATCCGGCGGCATGTGCTGCCGAACGCGCTTCCGCCGATCATCGTGCTGGCTACCCTGTATGTCGGTTCCGCGATCCTCGACACCTCATCACTCGGATTTTTGGGGCTCGGCGTTCAGCCGCCAACGCCCGAATGGGGCACGATGCTGAGCGAGGGACGCGAGTTCATGCGTTACGCGCCCTGGCTCATGCTCTTCCCCGGCATGCTGGTGTTCGTCACCGTGGTGGCGATCAATCTTGTGGGCGACTATCTCCGCGCGGTGCTGGACCCGCGCCTGAAAGGGCGGTAATCGCAGCGGTGCGGCGCTATGCCATTGAGGCGCTCCGGACGTTCGGTCTCCGCGTGTTGGCCGCTGTAGGTGCGGGTCCCGATGAGGCGCGAATCCTCACGGATTGCTTGATCGACGCGCAGTTGCGGACGGCCCCATTCCAGAACCAGGGGGTCGTCCGCTTCGCGATCTACGCGCGGCGAGTTCTCGAGGGCGGTATCACGCCGCGCGCCGAAATCCGTGTGGTGCTCGATCGCCCGGCCACGGCGCTCCTTGACGGCGGCGATGGGTTCGGCCAGGTCGTCGCGTACCGCGCGATGGCGCTGGCAATGGGCAAGGCTCGAGGCGGCGGGGTCGGTGCAGTCGCCGCACGCAACAGCAACCACTTCGGCGCGGCCTCGTACTTCGCCCTGATGGCCGCACATACGGGACTTGTCGGACTCGCGTTCACCAACGCCAGCCCCGAAATGCCCGCGTGGGGCGCCTCCGTCGCGCTTGTAGGCACGAATCCGTGGAGCATCGCGGTTCCCGGTCCTGGGGACCGGCCAGTCGTACTGGATCTCTCAAACGCGTCATCGGGCAAAGGTGTGATCCGCCAGTATGCGGCCGCGGGCCGCAGCATCCCGGCGGGTTGGGCCATAGACTCCGGCGGTCGGCCGGTGACCGACGCGGGCGCCGCTGTCGATGCGCTGCTCGCGCCGATGGGCGGCTACAAGGGGTATGGCATCGCCGTCATGGTGGATCTCCTCACCGGTGGACTCGCGGGCGGCCTCATCGGTTCTGCGGTCGGCTCGCCCTACGAGTTCGGCCGGCCGCAGGGAGTGAGCCATCTGCTCCTCGCACTCGATCCCGACGCGTTCGGCGGGCTGGCGGAGCTGCGCGCCAGGGTCGAGGCGGTGTCGCGTGAAGTGCACGGCGCCCCGAAGCAGCCCGGCGTCGACGCTGTCCGTCTCCCGGGGGACCCGGAATGGGAGCGCCAGGACGACAGCATCGGCCGGGGCGCCGAACTCCTGGACGACACGGTCGAGCGGCTGCGCGGGATTGGCGACGAGGTGGGCGTGCCGTTTCCCGAGCCGCTGCCGTGACGATGACGGTCCTCGTGACCGGTGCGACCGGCTTCATCGGCCTGCACCTGGCCAAGCAGTTGGCCGCCACGGGCCGGCGCGTGGTTGCGGTGGACATCAATCCGCCGGATGGTCGCGCCGAGTGTTTTCTGGGGGCGACCGGTGCACGCGTCCGCTTCATTCGGCTGGACCTCACCGCGGCGGACCAGCTTGAGGCCGCGGCGGCCGAAACACCGGACGCCATCGTACACGCCGCGGCCGTGACGTCCACACCGGACGTCGAGGTCTCCCAGCCCGAGCGGGTGGTCGGCGTCAACCTCTTGGCGACCGCGCACATGCTGAAACTGGCCGAGCGGACGCGGACACGCCGCTTCATCTACATCAGCTCGTCCGGCGTCTACGGCGAGACCGATCCCGCCGTCGGCTTGTCCGAGACGGCGCCGGTGCGGCTCGGCAGCCTTTACGCGATGACGAAGTACGCCAGCGAGCAGCTCGTAGCCGCGGCGAACAGCCCCGGCCTCAGCGCGGCGACGCTCCGTATTGGGGCTCCCTACGGCCCGACGGAGCGGCCGACCGGCGCGCGCACGATAATGTCGGTCATCTACGCTCTCGTCAACGCCGCGGTCGACGGCCGGGCGGTTCGGCTGCGCGGCGCCAACCGCGCGCGCGACTGGACGTACGCCGGCGACATCGCGCGCGCCGCGGAGCTGCTCATCGACGCGCCGGAACTGCCGTACCGATGCTACAACGTGTCGTCCGGTGTCGCAGCGCCGTTGTCCGCGGTCGCGGACGCGCTACGGCGCATCGAGCCCGCGTTTTCCTGGCGGCTGCCGGGCGCAGGCGCGCCGTGCGCGGGGACGGTGGACGTCGATGGGGACGGAGTGCAACGCCGCGGGCCGCTGGACACAACCAGGATCCGGGCGCTCGGATTCGTGCCGCGGTACACGTTGGGCGACGGCTTGCGAGAGACCGTGCAGTGGCTGCGGCGGTTCCGCGAAGTGGCCGGTACGCAGTCCGGTCTGGGACGGTGAGTAGTCGTAGGGGAGGGCGGAGGATGAAAAAGGAGTGTGTGATTGGCACGGCGCGCGCGAACGCCGGCACGCGAGCGACAGGCGCCATCCCGGTGGGCCGGCGGCCCGGCGGCGGGCCGATCGAGATTCCGCTCATCGTCGTGAACGGCGCGGAAGAAGGGCCGCTGCTCTGGCTGGACGGCGCCGTGCACGGGGACGAGCCCGAAGGACCGCTGGCTGTCCTGCGCTTGCTGGAACGCCTGGATCCGGGCCGCCTGCGTGGCACCGTGGTCGGCGTGCCCGTGGTCAACGTTGGCGCGTTTGAATTTAGTGCCCGTGGCAACCCGGGCGATCTGTTCACCTACGATCTGAACCGTATCTACCCCGGGCGGCCGGACGGCCACCTCACGGAGCGGATCGCGTATGCCCATTACACAACGATGGTGGAGCACGCCGATCTGGAAGTCGCCGTGCACTCCGGCGGCGCCCATTCGTACCTCGCCTACGCGATGTTCTACACTGCGACGCCGGCAGGGCTCGAGCTCGCAAAGGCCATGGGCCCCCGGTGGGACCTGTTGTTGAAGCAAACGAGTGAGCGCGGCAGCCCCCAGGCCGCGATGCGGCAGCACGGCAAGCCGGCAATCACGGTGGAACTCGGCGGCCTGTGCGATACGTTTCCCGGCCGGTTTCAAGGCAACGCCGACGCGCTCGCCGAGGGTTTTGCCAATATTCTGCGGCACTACAAGATGATCGATGGCGCGCCGCAGTACGCGGAGCGGTGGATGCTCGGCTATCAGAAGACGGTGGTGCTGGCCCCGGCGTCGGGGCTGTGGGTGTCGGAGCCGTCGGTGCTGCGCCAGCGCGTGCGGCAGGGCGAGCGGCTCGCGACCATCTACAGCTTATCCGGCGAGGCGGTCGCGGACGTGCGGGCGCCGTTCGACGGCATCCCATTCGGGATGCGGACCAATCCCTCCGTCCAGCTCGGCGATTGGTGCGTCTTCTACGGCGTCGTGGAAGAGGAGATCGCGGGGTGATCGCCGACCTGGTGATCCGCGGCGGGACGCTGGTGACGGGCAACGGCGCTCGCCGCGGAGGAGTTGCCATCACCGACGGCAAGATCGCCGCGGTGGATCGGGACGGTGCGCTGCCGGCGGCACGCGAAACGATCGACGCGACGGGGTGGCATGTCCTGCCCGGCGTTATCGACACGCACGTGCATCTGCGGGAGCCGGGCCGGCTTGAACGTGAAGACTGGATCACCGGCACGCAGGCGGCCGCGGCCGGCGGCATCACGACGATCCTCGAGATGCCGATCGCGATCCCGCCGGTGCATACGGCCGGGATTCTGCGCGAGCGCGCGGCGGCCCTCGGCCCGCGCTCGATCGTCAACTTCGGCCTCTATGCCGGCGCCAACCCCGACAATCTGGACGAGATCGAGGCGCTGGCCGCGGCCGGCGCGATTGCCTTCAAGACGTTTCGCACGGATACGCCGCCGGGTCGTGAGAATGAGTTCATCGGCATCTGTTGCCCGGACGCCGGCGACATGTTGCGGGTCATGGAGCGCACAGCCCGCACGGGCCTGCTGCATGTCGTCCACTGCGAAGAGCAGCAGATCATCAACCGGACGGCCGCCGCCGTTCAGGCCAGCGGGCGCCGGGACGGCGGAGCCCACGCAGCCGCCCGGCCGCCCGTCGCGGAAACGGCGTCGGTTGCGCAGGGAATCGCGCTCGCGGCCGCCACGGGCGCGCGGCTCCAGATTGCCCATGTGAGCGCCGCGGATGCCGTCGACATGGTCGCGGCGGCAAAAGACCGCGGCCTGGCGGTGACTGCGGAGACGTGCCCGCACTACCTCATGCTCACGGACGAGGCGCTCGGCGCATGGGGCCCGTATGCGAAGTGCAATCCTCCGCTGCGGGATCGGGTTGCCGTGGAGCGGCTCTGGAACGCGTTCCGCGGCGGCAGGATCGACGTGATCGGCACGGACCATTCGCCGTTCCTTCCCGCCGAGAAAGGTACTCCCGACGGTGACATCTGGGCCGCGCCGCCGGGCCTGCCCGGGCTCGAGGAGTTTCTGCCGCTGATGCTCACCGCCGTGCACGAAGAGCGGCTGTCGCTGTCGCAGCTCGTACGGGCCGTCTGCGAGACTCCCGCGCATCTGTTCGGGTTGTGGCCGCGCAAGGGCGCACTCATTGTCGGGGCGGACGCGGATATCACGATCGTCAATACGGCGGCCGAGTGGGTCCACGATCATGCCAGGCTGTACACAAAAGCGCGCGATACCGCGCTACTGTATGACGGCATGCGGCTGCGGGGCGCCGCGGTCATGACCATCGTGCGTGGCCGCGTCGTCATGCGTGATGGCCGCGTCACGGGCGAGCCGGGCTGGGGCGAATGGGTACGGCCGGGGTGACCGCGCCTGAGGCGGCGATCGTTCCGGATCGGCTGAGCCGCCGGCTGGAAGTGCTCGGCCGGATTGGACGGGACCCCGCAGCGGGGTGACGCGGCTGTCGTGTGCCGATGAAGGATGCCCGATCCGCGTGACCGATTCGTATCTCGCGACACGGGAAGGGGGGCGACCATGATCACCGGGATCAAGCACATGGCCATCGCCGTGCGTGACGTCGACGCGGCGCTCAAGAAGTATGAGGATGTGCTCGGCGTGCACCCCGTAACGCGCCACGAATTCGAGAAGGCTCGCTCCAGCGAGGCGCATTTCATGCTGGGAGGTATCCAGATTCAGCTCTGTCAATCGTGGGACGCGGGCGGCCGGTTCGCCCGCTACATCGAGGAACATCATGACGAGGGTGTGCACCACGTCTGCTACACAACCGACGACATCGAGAGCGAGCTCGCTGCCGCGGTCGCGAAGGGCGCCGTGCTCAAGCCCTGTGCCGCCTGCAAGGTGACCGGGGCGCACAAACACTCCGAGGGCTGGGTGGCGTTCTTGCAGGATCGGCTCTCCGGGCTCGAGACTGAATTCATGCAGGTGTATAAGCCGGGTGAAGGTCCCGAGGCAGGACCCCGGACCGCCTAGATGCGGATCGGCATTCTAGGGATGGGAACCGCCGGCGGGCGGCATCTCCGCGCGTTTCGTCAGATCTCGGGCGTTGATCTGATTGCGGCCGACATCGATGCTGATCGCCGGCGACAGGCCGAGGCGGAAGGCGTGCCCGTTGTCCCGAGCCTGGACGACCTCCTGGCCGCTCGTCCGGACGCCGTTGTCATTGCCGTACCTCACGCCTACCTCGCACAGGCCGGGATGCGTGCAATCGACGCGGGCTGCCACGTCCTCATGGAAAAGCCGATGGCGACCTGCCGCGAGGACGCCGCGGCCGTCCTCCAGCACGCCCGGCGCGCCAGCCGCTTCATCATGGTGTCCTTCGTCCACCGGTTCCGCCCTGAGGTGGCCGCGGCCCGCCGCGTGATCGCGCGCGGCGACATCGGCCAGCCGAGGCTCATCGTCGATACCATGGCGAGCGGCACGAGCGATATGCCGCTGTGGGTGTGGAGCCGCCGCCACGCCGGCGGCGGCATGATGTTCTACAACGGCATCCACCAGATCGACCGCGTGCGCTTTCTCCTTGGCGAAGACATCGTGACCGTCCGGGCCGAGGTCCGCACGCTCGGGTACCAGGTGCAGGTTGAAGATACCGCCGCCGCGCTGCTTGGCTTGCGGTCCGGCGCTGTGGGCACGGTGGTGCAGCACAAGGCGCCTGCGGCTGCGCTCGGCGGCTGGGAGACGCAGGTCTTCGGTTCGACAGGATCGCTTCACATCACGACCGGCCGCGAGATGCGCTGGACGGCAGGCGGTGACGTCATCACGATACCGGGGACGCCCGAAGACCGGTTCTCCGGCGCGGCCAATGAATTCATCGCCGCTCTTCGTGAGGGCCGCGCACCCGAGCCGGACGGCGAGGACGGCTTCGCCGCGCTCGACGTCGTGCTCAGGATGTACTCGGAGGGTGCCTCCCGAGCTATTTCCTAGTCAGGCCGCTGCGCCTCCAGTCCAGCCTGGCACAGAGTGGCCAAACTATGTCTCGAGGGGCTGGGAAGGGATTGTATCATGCTCCCAGAAGGTTGGTCCGACTCGATATCCGGTTAAGGGATATGGAGGTGTTGGATAAAGTGGCGGCGCGCGATCATCTCCCGGACTTGGGCGCTGTCTTCGATGCGCATGTCCGGCACGAGTTTGAAGACCGGGATGTCGATGCGACGATGGGGACCATGACGGCCGACCCGTACGTCTACCACGTTCCCACGATGACGGGCGGAATGGGTGCAGCGGGGGTTCGCAACTTCTACAGCCGTCACTTTATCGGCAAGTGGCCGAAGGACACAACCGTCACCCGGGTCTCGCGAACCGTCGGAACAGACCAGGTCGTGGACGAACTGATCGTGAGTTTCACACACGACGTGGTGATGGACATCTTCTTGCCGGGCATTCCGCCGACCGGGAAGCGCGTCGTGCTGCCGCACGTCGTCGTGATGAAGTTCGTAGACGGCAAAGTATCGCACGAGCATATCTACTGGGATCAAGCCTCGGCTCTCGCCCAGGTGGGCCTGCTCAACGCCGATGCGCTTCCGGTGGTCGGCGGGGAGCAAGCGCGCGGGCTCCTGGACCGGACGGTCTCGCTGAACGGCATCATCGAGCGGGCCGCGCCGCGCTGAGGGTCAAGACGACCGCCTAACAGAGACCGGCAGAGGGATAAGGTGACAGATTGCGTTGACACGATCTCGAGGCAGTTTTCTCTCGAAAGCCCGTAGCAGGCCCCAGACGTTCGCAACCTCCTGCCGCTCCTGTGCTCGCCGGCCCAGGGTTCCGATGCTGTAAGGTCGGCGCTTGGCATGCGGCAGGGCCGCCAACACTGGATATGCTGAATCGCGACCGAAGCTGCGGGGTCCTCCGGTATCGTGCGACCCTCTGGGGAGTAGTCCCTGGCCGGGCGCCGAGCGCCTGATCCCCCCGCCGAGTCCCGTTGCTCTGGAGACGCTAGCGACAGAGGAGGTAGGGGATGTCTCGAGCGCTCACGGCCGGCATCGTGGTTGTCGTGATCATTATCGGTGTCGCCCTCGCGTACCGCACCGGTTTCTCCAGTCCCTCAACGCTCAGCTCGACGGTGACGGTGACCGACTACGTGGGTGGCATCACAAGCAGTGCGCCCCAGGACTTTGCGGGGGATGCGGAGGGAATCTTTGCCAGGCACAACCTCAAGGTGAACTTCGTGACGCTGGAAGGCACGTCTCAGGCCGTCCAAGCGGTCGCGGCCGACAGACGGGGCTTCGCCTTTACCCAGGGAGATCTCCTGGACGAGATGCTGCTGGCAGACAAGAACCCCAGCGCGCCTGCGCTCATCGGCGTCGCCGCCACCGAGCCGCGCAATCCGGTCGCCTTGATATTCCTGGTGTCGAGTGGAATCAAACGGCCTGCTGATCTCGCCGGCAAGACGATCGGGGTCCCCACCGGCAGCCTGTCCGAACAGTACCTCGATATCTTCCTCCAGAAGCAGGGCATTGCGAAGGACAAGGTGACGGTTCAGAACATCGGCTTTGCCGCGCTCCATCCGGCGTTGCTGCAGAAAAGGGTCGACGCGATCTGCGAGTTCGCCAGGGGATTGGCCAGCCTGAACATCGTCGCGCAGCAGCAGGGGCAGCGGGTCGGCTCCTTCCTCTTTGGCGACTATCAGATGCCCTCGCCCTTGGGGGCGGTGGTGGTCCCGAAGAGTCTCGTGGACAAAGATCCCGCGGTCGCCGGGGCTGTCGCCACCGCGCTCACAGAGGCGCTGTACTTCTGCGCGACGAAGCCGGAGCAATGCACCAAGGACTTCGTGGCCAAGAACCCGGGGCGTGACTACGACCAGACGCTGGCCGAGTGGAAGATCGCGCTCAAGGCGCAGTACGGGCTGGACACCGCGAAGATCCAGAAGGTGAGGCCTCTCCAACTGGGTTGGTTCGATCCCAATCTGGTCGCGACCACACTTCCAGAACTCCAGACGCTCTTCAAAATCAACCGGACGTTCGACCCGATCACGCTGTATACGAACCAGTTCGTCGAGCGCCCGTAGCGGGTTGCTGGCATGGCGGGGGTCGGCAGGACGACGAGGCTGAGCCTACAGGGGCTGGCGGCGTACAGCCTTCCGGTGATCTCCTTTGTGGCCGGCGTCGTTCTCTGGCAGCTGTTGATATCGCTATTCCGTATCCCCGCCTATCTGTTTCCATCACCCTCCGCGATCGTCCAAGTCTTCTTCACCGGCCACGTCAACTGGCTGCAGCAGACTTGGATCACGTTGAACGAGGCCGTCACCGGGGCCGTGATCGGCGTCATCGTGGGCTTCGCGATCGCCGTCGTGATCACGCTCTCGGCGCCCTTGAGGAAGATACTCATGCCGTACATCGTGGCGCTTCAGGTGTTGCCGAAGGTGGCGATCGCGCCGATCATCTACATCCTGCTGGGCTTCTCCAATACGTCGAGGGTCTTGCTGATTGTGATCCTCACGTTCTTCCCGATCGTGATCAACGTGAGTACCGGTCTCACCGATGTCGATCGCAACCTCATCTACCTCCTTCAGTCCCTGCGCGCCGGCCAGGCGACGATCTTTTTCAAGGTGCGCCTCCCCAACTCTCTTCCGTACTTCTTTGACGGATTGAAGATCGCGGTGTCGGGCGCCTTGGTCGGGGCGATCGTCGCGGAGTTCGTGAGCTCCAACAGCGGCCTCGGCTTTCTCATTCTGAATTCCCAGTACACGTTCAACACCGTGGCGGCGTTCGGCGCGTTTACCATCCTGACCGTGCTGGGCCTGCTGCTGTATGCTGCCGTGATCGTGCTCGCACGCCAGCTGATGCCGTGGTACCGGTCTGGTTGAGCATGGCCTCCGTCGTCGTCCTCGAGAACGTCGGCAAGCGCTATACGACCGTCAAGGGCAAGGAGATCCACGCTGTCAAGGACGTCTCACTGTCGGTGCAAACGGGAGAGACCGTCGGGATCGTCGGGCCGAGCGGATGCGGCAAGAGCACGCTCCTCAGGCTGATCGCCGGCGTGGAGCGCCCCAGCAGCGGGAGCATCCACCGGGAGGCGGCCGGCGGGCATTTCATCGTCGGCTACGTGTTCCAGGATTCAAGCCTGATGCGGTGGAGGACCGTCTACGACAACATCAAGCTGCCGCTGGAGGTCGTCAAGAAACGGGACCTTGGGAATGTCGACCGGCTCATTGACCTGATCGGCATGAAGGGCTTTGAGCGGAGCTATCCGATCGAGCTCTCCGGCGGCATGCAGCGCAGGGTGTCGATCGCGCGCGCATTCGTGCACGAGCCGTCGATCATCTTGATGGACGAGCCGTTCACGGGGGTGGATGAGCTAACCAAAGAGGCCCTGCAGACTGAGCTCGGGAACCTGATCCGGACACTGCGCGCAACGGCGCTGCTGGTCACCCACGACATCGAGGAGGCGGTGTTCCTCTCGGATCGGATCTTCGTCATGTCGCCCAGGCCGGGCGCGATTGTGGAAGAAATCCCGGTGAACCTCCCGGCCGTCCGAGACGCATCGACGCGATCGAACCTCGAATTCGTTGCCGCGGCCGGCAGAGTCCGTGCGAAACTCCTGGAGCTGCATGCCATGAGGGTCGAGGCAGCGACCTGACCTCGGAAGCCGGTGGATCCCTTAGGCGGGCGAGTGCCGCGCCTCGGTGGTAAAGCGCGGCATCACCTTTTCGGCGAAGGGCACGATCACCTTCTCGTGTTCTACTTCTGATCGCGGTGCGGAAAAACACCGCAGCCAGATCTCGTGGATCCCGAACGATGTGATTTCCTCGATCTTCTTGACGCAATCCTCGGCCGTGCCCGCCACAGAAAATCGCTTGATGACCGCGTCTGTGAGGTACGTCCGGTCCTTGTACGCGGTTTCTAGTCCTGCCGGGCCCATGCTGCGGCACTTGCTAAGGAACGATGGCAACGCTTCGTGGAAGCCGTCGAGAATGACCGGGTAGGCCTCGGGGGAGGTGTTCACGAGCGCCTGGGTCACGAACGGCCTGACGTTCTCCACGGCTTGGCGTCCGTCGTCCGAGATCGAGGTGTAGACCCACGAAATCAATCGGACCTCCTCCAAACGCCTGCCCGCCTTCCTGGCGCCGGCCCGCACTCGCTCGATCGCGAAAGCGAGCTGTTCCTTGGACACGTAGGTCGCGATCACCGCGCCGTCCGCGATCTCGCCGGCGAGCTCGAGGTTGAGCGGGCTTCTGCTCGCGATGAGGATTGGAATGTCGGGCCGTACGTCGAACCGCAGGCGGGCGTCGGTGAGCTTGTACAATCTGCCGTCGAAGTTGACGGTTTCCCCGCTGAACAACGCCCGGCTCATGGTGACCGTCTCGCGGAGGGCCTGGTTGACGTGCCTCCGCTCGAGATGCATCTGGGCGAACCCGGATCCTCCGGCGCCCAGGGCGAGCAGTGCCCGTCCCCGCGAAAGCTCGTCGAGGCTCGCGACGGCGGCGGCCAGCATCGCGGGGATCCGACTGAACGGATCGGACACGCATGGGCCGAGCTTTATCTTCGTGGTATTCAGCGCGTCGGCGGCAAGCGTGACGAAGACGTCTTTCTCGCCCGAGAATCGCTGGTCGGCGTGCACGAAGTATTCGAAGCCGAGGTCTTCGGCCAGCTTCGCCACCGAAACCACCTTCGCGAGCGGCTCCACCGGCGCCATCCCTACACCAAACCTAACCATCAGGCGTCAAGCGCTCCGTTCCGCTTCTCTACGCCAGGCTAAAACTCAACTTCCCAAAACCTTCCCTCCGCATCCGCGGGGCCTCGTGGGCGAGCGCAACGATCCCCTCGGTGATCTTCCCGACAAGATTCGTCGCGAGCGGGCCGCTCATCCCTCGTATCGCGCTGTCGCGCTCGTAGATGAATCCGATGACGAGGAAGTCGCGGATATGCCGGGGCCACTGGGGCTGCACGAAAATGGCAGGTTTGTAGTACACGATCAAATCCCCGACGGTCTGGTAGATCGTCTGATTCTCCTCCGTGATCTGATGGGGAGTGTCGAGCACCACGTAGACCTCGCGGCCGTTCTCCATGCTGTGCATGGCCTGGCCGTCAATCGGGAGCGTCTCCTTTAGCCATTTCGTGGCCTTTGGCGCGTCCCTTTCATCGAGTTGCGCGAACGCCTCGACGTTGCCCAGCCTAATCTTCACCCTCGTCATTGATTCGGTCTCGCCCCCGAGGACCTCGCCTTGGTCACGCCGAACGCTCCAACCTCCTCACGACCAGCTTCTGCAAGCCATTGTGACGGATGTCTTCGCACTTGTGCGCGAACTCCTTTGGGGTATCGATCAAGGTGGCGAACAACGTGGCGACCTGTAAGTTCAGGTCGCGGCCGCTGCGCGCCGGGTCATCCGCGGCCATACCGCCGCCCGCGGGGTCGCCGTAGAAGATGGCGAGCTCTGACAGCTCCCGCTGGAACTCGGCGCTGTACGCCAACTGCTTGCCGCGGGACATCTGGGGCGATCGCCAGAAGTAGACGACATCACCGGGGGCGGTGGTTCCGCGCCGGTCCGGCCCTTCGGGCGGAAGCCTCAGGAGCTTCTCGCCGTGTAGATGCAGCATGATCTCGCGGCTCGACCAGTTGGCGTGGATGGCCATCCCTTCCACCGGAAGCATGTTCCAGACCGCGTCGCACGTCTTCGGCACGACGTCGTCGTGCATCTCGGCCACGGCGCTCGTGCCGGCCAGCTCAAAGAGCAACTTCCGCATCCGGCTCACCCCAGCTTCTCGATGAGCAGGTCCTTCTGGCCCCGGCAGATCATGTCTTCGCAAGCCCGCGCGAAGCCTTCTAGATTAGAGGAGATGTTCGCAAAGAGACTCACGGCTTCCGGCCCTCGCGGACCCTGCGGCCTCGTGTCCCGATCATAGACGATACCTATCTCCGCGGATTCGGATCTTCCGTAGGGGGAGCCGCGGAAGTAGTGGGGGGGCCGGTAGTAATAGAAGATGTCGCCCGGGATGGGAAGGTAGGTGAGGACGTTCTCGGGCGGAAGCACAAACTTGTTGTCCAGGTGGGCTAATACCTGGTGCCCGGACCAGATGTCATGTATCGCCTTGACGCGCAGGGGTAGGAGGTGCCATATGGCCTCACAGGTGTTTGGACAGTCCGCCTCCAGAAGATCTGCGACAGCAGAGATGCTTTCATTTGGAAAGGAAATCCGGATTTTTCGCGATTGGACATGAGCATCACGTGGCTGATCGGACACCGATGCACTCCTCCCCCGATCAAAGGTTTCCCGGTCGATTTCTGTTTGTCCTTGTCGCCAACGGTGTGGCACCGCAGCACATGACACGCTCGTGCACGGTGTTCCGCCACGAAGAGAAGGCAGGCAGCGTCCAAAACTTGAACCTTTGGAACGCGACGGCGCCGGCGTGCGCCAGCGCCGGGCACGATGCCCTTAAAATTCGACGCGTTTCCGGAACGTCGGTCGAACACGATCGTTGGGGGGACAAACGATGCGGAGAGCTCTGATCGGAATACTGGCTGCGAGCGTGATTCTCCCGGTGGGAGGCCTGGCTCAAAATCTGGTCGCATGGGGCCAGTACTCCGGCGCGGCTGGCGCCGTTGGGGTCACAACGACGGTCGTCGTCCAGAGTTCGAAGACCGCTATCGGCCAGGATATCCAATACCCAACCTCGAGCCCCGAAGTTGCCGCGCTCATCGTGAACATTGCACCGGGCGGACAGACGGGCCGCCACAAGCACCCGGTTCCGGTGTTCGGCTATGTCCTGGACGGCACGTTGACCGTAGCGACGGAGGGGCATGGCGTTGCCGTCTACACGCAGGGGCAGGGATTCATGGAATCCATGAACACGTGGCACAATGGCATGAATCGCGGTGCGCGGCCGGTCAAGGTGCTCGCGGTGTTTATGGGCGGGCAGGGCAAACCAAACGTGATCCGTCCTTAGTCGCGTCCGTAGTCCTGCCCGTCTCGACGCGCGCCGGCGCTGGCGGCGCTACCCAGGAGGCGCTACCCGACGCTGTGACTGACGGGTTGCGAGCCTGAGCGCGTCGCCCCCTTTTCCGACCGCCAGCGGCTCCATTGTTCGGCCGCCGTGAATCCCTGTTCGTAGAGCTCTCCGCACCCCTGCCGGCCGGGATGCAGAAGCTGTTCGATTGACGACAGTCGTCGTGTGGCGGCGGTCTCGGGTGTGCCAATCCTCAGCCGATGCGGTTCTTGAACACATGCCCACCGCGCATCACAAACATCACTCGCTCGGTATCCTCGAGGACCTCCACTTCCTCCAACGGATTGCCGTCGACGGCGATGAGGTCTGCGCGCATACCCGGCCGAAGCGTGCCAGTATCCGGGATGTTGCAGCACGCGGCAGCGACAGATGTGGCCGCACGAATCGCCTCGGCGGGGCCCATGCCGTACTGCACGAGCAGGCTCAACTCCCGGGCGTTGCCACCCGGCCGTAATCCGCGTGAGTCCGTGCCGGCCGCGATCCGCACACCCGCGCGGTGCGCGCGGGCAAATGCATCCCGCTGCAGAGGCGCCAATTCCTCAGCCTTTTGCATGCTGTACGGCGACAAGCCCCCGGATTCCCGGGCCATCTGAAGACGGACGTGCATGTTGAGGAGGGTTGGAACGAGGTAGGTGCCTTGGCGCACCATTGTTGCGATGTCTTCATCCTCGAGCGGCCCCAGGTGCTCTACCGAGTGCACGCCGGCCCTGAGGGCGTTCCGGAGTCCTTCCCCGCCGTACGCGTGCGCCGCGACCGGCTTGCCAAATGCTTTGGCCTCGTCAACGACCGCCCGGACTTCGTCAAACGAAAACTCGCGCGTGAGCACGCCGCTGATCCGTGAGCTCAGCCCGCCGGTGGTTGCGATCTTGATGAAATCGGCTCCTGCTCTGATGAGCCGCCGTGTCATCGCCCGTAGTTGGTCCGTGCCGTCGCAAACACCGTCGGGCACGCCCGGTAACCGAAGCACGTCCGTGTTGAAGCCGACCGCATTCGTATAGTCTGAGAGGCCGGCGGTCTGGGTGATGATGGCGAGACTGATGAGCACCCGAGGCCCGGCGAGCAGGCCCTCCTCCACGGCCATCTTGAGCCCCAGATCGAGGCCGCCGGCGTCGCGAACCGTGGTGAACCCGGCCTGCAGCATGTCCCGCATGACCGCCGCAACGCGGAGGACGTGGAGGGAAGGCGGGGTGGCGCTGCGCTCAGCGAGATTTTTGGCGGGCGTCGCCAGGTGGTCATGGCAATCGAACAGCCCCGGCATGACCGTCATCGCCCCCGCATCCACCATGCTCTCGCCCACGGGCCGTCGCATGTCCCCCCACGGAGCGGCTTCTGCGATCCGCCCGCCGGTTACGCGCAGCGCCATGTTCCGATGGGAACCTCCTGCGCCGTCGATGAGTGTGCCGCATCGGAGCGTCAGAGCGTCAGCAGCCGGCAGCTTCTCCACCTCCCTGCCCCGCCGGTATGTGTGTGCTCCATCACGTCGTGCGAGAACTGCGCCTGGCTCAAGGCACTTCGAGGGTAAGCCACGATGCTACGTGAACAAGGGTGTCGCCCGGTGCGACCCACGAATCCCCAGCTTCCCGGCGCTGTATCCGCCATCGATGTTGATCAGTTGGCCCGTAATGAACTGTGCCCGGTCAGACGCAAAGAAGAGCACCGCGTCGGCGATTTCTTGCGGGCGCGCCAACCGCCCGAGCGGCACCTCTGGGAGAAAATTGCGCTGATAGTCCGGGGTGGCTCCTCCATAGTGGGAGATGGGGCCCACGTCCGTCAAACCGGGAGAGACGACATTGACGGTAATGCCGTGGCGTCCCAGTTCCAGCGCGAGGACTCGGGTGAGATGTGCCGCGCCGGCCTTCGACGCGCAATGGGGACCGGCATGGGGTCGCGCAACAATCGCCGCTCCGGAACCCACGTTGATGATACGGCCACGGCGCTTTTGTGAGATCATTTGCCGGGCTGCCTCTCGACACATGAGAAACACGCCCTTAAGTTGGACGTCCACTTGGAAGTCCCATTCTTCCTCGGTTAAATCAATCACTTCCTTGTGCACGCCGACCCCGGCGCTGTTCACGACGATATCCACGCCGTTGCGCTCCGTGGCGACTTGCTGGAAAAGGTGCGCGATCTCATCTGCTTTCCTCACGTCCGTCTTGACAAATGTCACATCGTACCCCTGACTCCGCAACGCGTCGGCGCGCTCCGCCCCCCACTCTGTGTCGACGTCCGCCACGATGCCGGTCGCACCCTGCTGGGCGAACGCCTCGAGGATAGCCCGGCCGATTCCCGAGGCCCCTCCCGACACCACCACGACCTTGCCCGCGAATTCCGCCGTGCTCATCTTCGCGCGTCCCCCTTCAGCCCTCGAAATGAACAGAAGCCACCCCACGGCCACGTCATATGTCTTGGGCAGACGCTGGATCTCGCCCTCCAAACGGAGCTGCGCAGGACCGGCAGAGCACAGGGGTGAAAAGCGATGTCAGGGGCGACGTTTCTCGACGTGGCACAGCGAGCGGAGGTGACCCGGTGGCAGTGCGAATGCGGCGTCGCGAGCTGCTACGCAAGGCTGGTTGGAACCTGGGAGCGATCGCGCTCGGTTCACAGCTCGTCGACTGGGGCAGGCCACCGGCGTTGGCGCAGAGTGGTGCGGCGTTGACGTGCGGGCTGGCAATGGGGCCCGAGACCATGGACGTGACGGTCACCACCTCATCGGATACGGGGCGCATTGGACTGCACCTGGTCGATCCGCTGGTGTGGCAACCGAGCGCCGGACGCTACGCTCCAGGGCTGGCGACTTCCTGGAGCGTGTCGGCAGACGCAAAGACCTACACCTTCAAGCTCCGCGAGAACGTCAAGTTCCACGACGGGACACCGTTCAACGGGGACGCGATCAAAGCAACGTTTGATCGAGTTGTGAACCCGGACACCAAGTCGCAGCTCGCGTTCAACTTCATCGGCCCCTACGAGCGTACGGAGGTCGTCGGCCCATCGATTGTGCGCATCCATTTTAAAGAGCCCTATGCAGCGTTTCTCGACGCGGCGAGCACGCCGTATCTCGGCATCGTGTCGCCGGCTGCGCTCGCAAAGTACGGCAAGGACTTTGGGAGCGTTGCCTTTGTCAGTACGGGGCCGTACATGATGCAGTCCTATCGCCCGGATGCAGAGATCGTGCTCGTCCGCAACCCCAACTACAACTGGGCCTCGCCGATCTTCAAGCACCAGGGGCCCGCATACCTGGAACGTATTTCGTTCCGCATCATTCCGGAGGAGGCCGTCCGGCTCGCCACGCTACAAACTCGGGAGACGCAGTTCATCGTCAACGTGCCGACCCGCGACTATCAGCGGTTGAAGAGCGACCGGAACATCGTGCTCGTGGAGATCCCGCAGGCGGGCACCGGCTATTCCCTGATGATGAATGAACAACGGAATCCAACCACCGAACTGGCGGTGCGCCGAGCGATCCAGCTGGCCATCGACAGAGTGGGGTTCGTGAAGACGGTCTGGGACGGGGTAGCCAAGCCTGGCTGCGGCCCGATCACGCCGAACATCTTTGGCTTTGACCCGAAGACGTGCGGCGAAGGTGCGTACAACCCTGAACAATCGAAGCGAATGCTTGAGGACGCGGGCTGGAAATTGGGGGCGGATGGTGTTCGTCAGAAGAACGGGCAACGCCTGAGCCTGGAGTTCTACTTTCACAATCGCTTCCCCAGGTCGCAGGAGATGGCCACGTTTATCCAAGCAAATCTCAAAGTCGTCGGGATGGACACGATCCTGCATAATCTCGCGCCCGGCGGCTACTTCGCCGCAGTGCGAACCGGTCAGCAGAATCTCAACTTTTGGTGGGAGACGGCGACGGATCCCGGCCTCCTGCTGGATGAATGTTTCGCGTCACGGCACGCAAACGGCGGAACCAATCGCAACTTCTACCGGAATGCGCAGACCGATCAAATGATCCAACAAGTGCTCGCGGAAGCCAATCCACAGAAGCGGAAAGACCTGGTCGCAAAGGTCCAGCAGAAAGTCATCAGCGATGCGGTGATGGCGTACCTCGCCGATCCGCTGTCACTCTACGCCTACGGTCGTGGCCTCACAGGCCTGTGGGTCGATTGGGGCGGAAATTATCCCTATTTCTACGACACCCGATTGTCGTCTTGACCCTGCCGGCAGCCCCGGCGGGAGTTCAAGAGACGGGCAAGTCCGCCCATAGCGTTGCGGTCCGGGGAAGCTGCGTCGCCGGGGAGCTAATCACTACCCAGTGATCCAATACATTCTCGGCCGGTTCGTGCTGATTGTCCCCACGATCGTTGCAGTTTCGATAGTAGTGTTCTTGATGCTCTATCTCACGCCCGGCGATCCCGCCATCATTTACCTTGGGGACACGCCGGCAACCCCCGCGCGCGTCGCGCAGATTCGTCACGCGATGGGACTCGATCGTCCCCTGTCAACGCAATATCTCTCTTACGTAGCGCGGCTCGTGCGTGGTGATCTTGGCCGTTCGCTCCGGAATGACGATACCGTCCTGGGCGAGATTCAATATCGCTTCCCGTCGTCCGCACAGCTGGCGGGGGCGGCCTTCGTTGTGACCGTGACGTTGGGGATTGGGCTTGGCCTCATCTCCGCCCTATCGCGAGGGACGTGGCTCGACGCGTCCGCCATGATCCTCGCGCTGCTCGGCGTCTCCATGCCGATCTTCTGGCTGGGGTTGATGTTGATCTTCGTGTTTTCGCTCCAACTGGGGTGGTTCCCCGCGACGGGATTCGGCGGTTGGGAGCGGCTGGTGCTGCCGGCGGTGACGTTGGGGCTGCTCACGTCTGCCACGCTGGCCAGATTGGCCCGATCCAGCGTGCTGGAAATCCTGTGGCAGCCATACATCCGAACGGCTCGCGCCAAGGGGCTTGCTAAGGGGCATGTCGTCCGGCGCCACGTCTTGCGAAATGCCCTCATATTGCTGATCACCGTGGCGGGGCTGCAGTTGGGGGACTTGCTGTCAGGAGCGGTCATCACGGAGACCGTGTTCGCTCGACCGGGCCTCGGGAAGCTGTTGGTCGACGCCATCCTGAACAAGGACTTTCCGGTCGTGCAAGGGGTGGTGCTCTTGATCGCGGTAGCGTACACGCTCATCAACTTGGGGGTCGATGTTTCGTACGCGTACTTCGATCCCCGCATTCGCTTCGAGTGACAGGGCAAGGATAGTCCGTTTCTGGTTGACCGTGCGCGGAAGGGGCGGGTGGCGTGCGAAAGTTGTGGCGGTCTCGAGGGTTGATGCTTGGCGGGGTGCTTCTCGTCCTGGTGATCGTCGCCACGCTCCTTGCCCCGCTGCTCACTCCGTACAATCCGCTTGCGTTGAGCCCGACGGACAGGATGCTGCCCCCCGGCCCTCACCACCTGCTGGGCACGGACGAATTCGGCCGTGACGTGCTGACGCGGATCCTCTTTGGGGCACGCACGTCCTTGCGTACGGGGCTTGTCGCCGTGAGTCTTGCCATCGTCATTGGGGTGCCGATGGGGCTGGCAAGCGGCTTTTACGGCGGCCTGATCGACCGGCTGCTGATGCGACTGGTCGACCTGATGCTGACGTTTCCGGGCATCTTGCTGGCGCTCGTGATCGTGGCCATCTTGGGCCCCAGCCTGTTCAACGCAATGCTGGCCGTTGGAATCTCCGCGTCACCAACCTACGCACGAGTGGTTCGGTCATCGGTATTGTCAACAAAACCGCACTTCTTCGTGGAGGCGGCCCAAGCGATCGGCTGCAGAAATTGGCGCATCATGCTGCGGCACATCCTGCCGAACGTGGTGGCTCCGATTGTCGTGCTCGGGACCCTCGGTGTGGCAGGCGCCATTATCGCGGCCGCCGCGCTGAGTTTCCTGGGCCTGGGCGCGCAGCCTCCCGAACCGGAGTGGGGAGCGTTGCTCAGTGAGGGGCGGAACTTCCTGCTGGACGCGTGGTGGATCGCCACGTTCCCGGGACTGGCGATCATGGTCACGGTGCTGGCGATCAACCTCCTCGGAGACGGCCTTCGCGATGTGCTCGATCCGCAATTGCGTACGTAGACCAGGGACATTTGTGGCGACCATCGTGCCGCTCGGTCGCGGACTGTGCGCGCGAGGACGCGTCCGCAACGATCGCGGGGCCGACCGGCCGGGGACGGGCGGCGGCTCGTGAGTCCGCCGCCCGCCACCTGGAACGACCTGCTAGCCTTAGGCCCGCGGCGGCTCGATGTTCTGGTTCAACCGGAACAGATTGCCGGGATCGTACCGGCGTTTGATCTCGGCGAGCCGGGCATAGTTCGATCCATAGGCGTTCGGGATCGCGTCCCTGGGCTCGTCGTCGTCGAGATAGTTGACGTAACGCTTCCGCGCCAAAAAGGGTTCCTGGGCGGCATACGTCGCACGCGTCCAGGCGATATTCTCATCTGTGGTTCCAGGATCCGCCCATACGGATGCGACGAGGAAATTGTATCCCGCCTCGCGGTGCGGCACCGCCGTGTCCGTCACGGCGACCCGGGTCACTGCGCCGTGAAAGTGCTCAAGCACGATATTGGTCATCATCGAAGGACAAGCCGCGAAGCGGTCGATCATTGTGCCGATGGCATCATCGTCCAACGCTTTCATGAAGCTGGACTTCCAGTAGTTGAGTGCCCCCCGTGGGAACCCCTCATCGAGGATCGTATTCATCACAGGGTACGGCATTGGACCGACCTGCACCAGTACGGGCGTCCCAAACTCCAGGAGCGGACGAACGTCCTTCGCGGCCTGTTCGGGGGCGCCGCAGTGGCAGACCACCAGGGCAACCACGGGCGTGCCGGATCCGTCCGGCGCGTGGGCCAAGGCGGCGAAGACGGTCAGTTCATCGGGCACCGCGCCGGTGAAGTCGCGATAGAAGCGGAGTACGTCCGCCGCGGCCGCAAGCGGATGCGCCACGAGGCCGCCGTAGACCTGCCGGAGTGGGTGTGCCCGGAACGCAAAGGACGATGCGACGCCGAAGTTGCCCCCGCCGCCGCGAAGCGCCCAGAAGAGATCCGGACGCTCATCAGCGGTCACGTTCAGCACGTCGCCCGCGGCCGTCACCAGTTCGACGGATATGAGGTTGTCCACCGACAACCCGTGCTTCCCGAGCAGCCAGCCCAGTCCGCCGCCGAGGGTGAGCCCGGCAACGCCGGTGGTCGAGACCACGCCACCGGTGGTGGCCAGCCCGTGGAGCGCCGTTTCGCGGTTGAACTCACGCCACGTGACTCCGCCCTGCACCCGGACGGTCCGCGCGCCCGGGTCCACGTGGATGCCCTTCATCAGGGAGAGGTCGATCATGGCCCCGCCGTCGGTCACGGCGCGGCCCGCCACGTTGTGCCCGCCGCCGCGCACGGAGATCTCGAGCCCGCTTTCTCGCGCAAAGGCGATGGCGTCCGCGATGTCGGCCGTTCCGCGGCAGCGCGCGATCAGCGCCGGCCGCTTGTCGATCAGGCCGTTGTGGATCCGGCGGGCATCTTCGTACCCGTCGTCTCCCGGCCGAAGCAGCACGCCCGAAAACGTCGATGCGAGCGACTTGAAACGATCTGTATCGATGGCCGCTTGTGCCGTCATCCTTGCGCCCCCTTCCGATTTGTGGGTAACCGGACTGACACCACTACGGTCACGCTTGCGCTACGTGCGACATTAGGGCGAAGCAGCGATCAATGATCACCCAAGGCGACCGGGCCACAAGGGTGTCCGGAAACCACGTTCAAGTGTACGCCGCGCCCATGCGAGAACCACCGGTGTTGTGCGGGCGCGCGCCTTGTGACCGGAGATATTCGTAGGCTTCTTCCAACGTGTCCACAACCGGCAGCGTTTCGACCAGATTCAGGATCCGGAACAAACGCCGAATAGTGGGTCTTGGCGCGACGACAACAACGCGACTGGGGTTCATCTCTGCGGCGCGACGTAGGACACGAATGCCCGCCCCATCCAGATATTCGGCGCGGCTCAGGTCGGCGATCACGCAGCCACTCTCCGCAAAGGCCGACATAACGGCCGTCCCAAGACTCGAGGCAGTACTGAGATCGATTTCGCCTTCAGCGTGCACCACGGCGACGTTTGCAGCTCTGTGAGTGGAGCAGCGGAAAGTCGCGCCCGAATCTAACATGGGAAATCACCTCCACCACGCCTGGAGTACTCCGTCCGACCGCAAGAGCTGTACGAAGGCGGGGACTCCGCTAAGCGGAGATCCGCTCTTCCCGGGAAAGATCAGGCGGGAGGTGCCAGCGTGTAAGGCCGCGGTTGCGCTGCCCTGCGCGATCGTCCTGCGTCAAGCGCATCCGCGACAACATCACCCTGGGGTCCGTCGGGGCGGTGGGCTTGTGTTCGTACGTTGATCCAACGTGTGTTGTGCGGCCCGCGGACTAGTCGTCGGGGTATCCGGCGGTCCCGGGCGACCGCTTCCTGCCATCGACTGGTGCCCGTTTGGACCGCCCAGTGAAGGTCGCCGCCCGTCGCGGGCATGCCGGCGGCGCACGGCAACGGGGAACCGGTGGCGTGGGCAACCCACGTCTCCGCGGCCCGATGCGGAAGAAACGGCGATGTTATCGCAATCGCGGTGGCGAATAAGATGCCGAGCCTAGACAATCTGGGCAACACCCTCATTCTTGGCCCCCGTCTTGGTGCCAAACCGACCATGGGCGTGGACAGCATCGACATATGAAAAACCCTCCGAAACGGCTCATCCGTTTCGGAGGTCTCGTCGTAGGACACCCTGCGATGCGCCGGGCGATGTCCCGCCGTCCTGACGGCGCATCGTCGGTCTAGAAGCAGACCGCCGAATACTCCCCTCGTTGCACCGACGTTATCAAGTCCGAACGCTCAAGTCAAGCGAATAAACTGAGGGGGCGCGTCTGCGATTCTACTCGGGTTTCTTCATGCTGAAGTGCGTCGTGTAGATCGGATTGCATGATGGGTCAATGCGTTCGAAGAGCCACTCCAGGAACTGCTCGGAGAACAGCGGGTAGAGCCTGAGCCGCTCTTTGGTCAACGGCGCCCGCTCCCCGACGACCTTTGCGTCGCTAAATCCCGCCTTGCGCCCGTGCTCCAGAAGCGCTTGCTCCGCAAGCGCGCCGGCCAGTCAGCCGGCGTACGCGGCTTCGTTCTCCAGCACCTCCTTGGGCAGCGAGCCGTCGATCACGGAATCGGCGAACACCAGCCGCCCCCCCGGCCGCAGCACGCGAAAGATCTCGCGAAAGAGCTTCCCCTTGGATGTGACGAGATTGATGACGCCGTTGCTGATCGCCACCTCGACCGCGCCGGCAGGCAGCGGGATCTCTTCCATGCGCCCCTCGATGAACTCAACGTTGGCGGCTCCCATCGCCCTCGCGTGCGCCCAGGCCTTCTCCAGCATCGCCGAAGTCATGTCGAGACCGATCGCCTTTCCGGAGGGACCGACTTGGAGCGCCGCGAGCAGCGTGTCGATCCCGCCGCCGCTACCCAAATCAAGGACGACATCGCCCGGACGCAGTTCTGCGTAGCGTACGGGATTGCCGAGGCCGAGCGCCATCGCCGTGGCTGAGGGGGGCAGGAGCGCCAGCTCATCAGCTGTGTAGAGGCTTTGGGCCACGCCGGTATCCACGGGGACGACGGCTCCGTATGTTTCGCGCACGATGCGGGCCGCCTGCTCATCGGACCAGTGCAGTTCAGTCGCATCCGACATGGAGTACCTCCTGTATTCGCAGGTCGCGGTCGACTACACGCTACCGCCGTGGCGGCGGCTGGTCACGATCTTAGCATGAAACGGCTTGCGTGACGCTTCTCACGGACTCACGACGGTACAAGCTGTTTGAGCCATTCATGCTGCGCGAAGAATCTTCTGGCAGGCAGTGGCACGGACCGCTAGAGCATCCGCCTATCGCCGACATTATGGGATCAATCGGCGGTTCATGGCTTTGCACAGTGTGATGCCCATTGTGCATCAGTTTACGGCAGGAGATGCATAATTTGCACAGAGAATTAATCATGATAGTGCAAAGGGCTCAATGATATGGACGAACGGCGCGCACGAGGACGGGAATCGAGCCCAAGCGGGCGTCCAATCAAGTCTGTTGAGCGGGCGTGCCGCATCTTGGCGTATCTGACCGACCTGACCGAACCTGCCATGTTGAAGAATGTGGCCACCCATCTGGGGGTCCACCGGACGACCGCTTTGCGGCTCCTCGTCCAACTCGAGCGGGCAGGCTTGGTCGAGCGCGCATCCCCGGGTCGGTACCATCTTGGGCTGACTACCATAGTCATGGCGGGCGCGGTGCTCGGGCGTTCCGAGTTGCTGCGCACCGCGGAGCCGTATCTCCGGCGCCTTTCGGATGCGAGCCAGCAAACGGTGAACCTCACGGTACGTCACGGGCGGGAGATCCTGAACATTGACCGCATTCAGGCCGCGCAGGTCGTGCGGAGCTTTAATTGGATCGGTCACCGGGCGCCGTTGCACCGGGGTGCGGCCGCCAAAGCCCTGCTGGCCCACCTCGATGACCGCGCGATCAGCGCGTATGTCGATGCTCTATCAGGCGCGACGGATAAAGCTGCGCTGCGGCGCGAGCTCCGAGAGGTGCGATCGAAAGGTTTCGCGGTCAATCGCGGCGAGGTTGACCCCGATGTGTATGCCGTCGGGGCACCGATTTTTGATCGTACGGGGTCCTGCTGCGCAAGTGTGTCTATTGCCGGCTATCAGGAAGACTTCACCGAGCAACGCATTCGCGAGTATGCCCGGCAGGTCGTGGAAACGGCGGAGGTCGTATCCCGGCGGCTTGGGTATCCGCGGCGCAAACCGGTGGGCATCGGATGAGCCCTCAATGACCGGGACCGGCGGCATTCGCCTCGCCGTGATTGGCGCCGGGAGCTGGGGCACCCGCGCGCATCTCCCGAACTTTGCGAAACGTCCCGATGTGGAGGTCACCGCCCTCGTGGATCCGCGTCGCGAGGCGGTGGAAGCGGCGGCGCAACAGTACGGTGTCAGGCATATCTACACAGACGCCGAGCAGATGTTTCAAGAAGTGGGACGGCTCGACGCCGTGGTGCTGGCCACGCCCACCGACACGCACTGTCGGCTCGTCCGAGCGGCGGTGCAGCGTGGCGCTCACGTATTGTGCGAGAAACCGCTTGCGTACACGGTCACGGAAGCGCGTGAGATGGTGGACGCGCTCCATGCCGCGAATCGGGTGGGCAAGGTCGGGTTTCTCTTTCGATACTCGCCGGTGGTGGAACGCATGCGGCAGTTGGTGCGAGACGGGTACATCGGCGACGTCCAGTTGTTCGAGAGCATCGTGCTCAATGCCCAGTTCATGAACCCCACCGCACCCCTGCATTGGAAGATGCAGCGCGCTCGCGCAAATGGCGGGGTCTTTGTCGAGTACGGCGTCCACAGCATTGATCTCGCGCTGTGGTTTGGCGGCCCGATCACGAGCGTGGTGGCGCACGGTGCGACGCTGGTGCCGGCCAGGCACCACGACGGCACCAACGTGCCCGTCGATGTGGACGACGTGTCATCCTGGATCGCCACATACGCGTCGGGCGCGGAGGGGGTCTTCCGAACAGGGTGGGCGTCGCTGCCGGTCGGCGGTGGCGGCCTTCGCGTGTACGGGACCAAGGGATCGCTGGCCTGGCACCTTGACCCCACGACCCGACGAAGCGAGCGGTTGCTGGTCGCGACCGTGGAGCATCCGGAACCTCGCGTGGAGTTCGAGTTTGCCCCGCCCTATGACCCGGCTACCGATGCCGGGATCCACCCTTTGGGACTGCTGGCGCGGTACAACGCGCGCCTCGACGCGAGTTTCGTCGACGATATCCGGGAGGGGCGTACTTCGGGCCCAACGTTCGACGACGGCCTGGCGGCCCAACGCGTCCTCGCCGCAATTCGCACCTCGTTGGACGAACGCCGATGGGTGGACGTCGATGAGACATAGGGCGGGTCGCCCGGTGACACGGTGATGGGCGCGTACATCGTTCGGCGGCTCGGCGCGACCGTCCCGGTCCTGTTTGGGGTCTCGGTGCTGGTGTTCGCGATGCTGCATGCGGTGCCGGGGGACTTGGTGAGTCTCATCGCGCTGCGGTCGTTCGCCGGCCTGACCCCGGCGCAGGAGAATCGCATCCGCCACCAGTTGGGGCTGGACCGTCCGCTGGTCGTGCAATACGGACAGTTCGTCGCAGGGGCGCTGCGCGGTGACTTGGGCCGCTCGTATTATACGAATCAACGCGTCACGTCGGCGGTGCTCGAGCAATTGCCCGCCACGCTGGAGCTGGCCGGGGCCGGCTTGACCTTCGCCGTCGTCATCGGGGGCGCCCTCGGGCTCGTCGCCGCCCTCCGCCGCGACACGTGGATGGACAGCGCGGCCATGGTGTTTTCTCTTGGCGGACTGTCGATCCCGATGTTTTGGTCCGGGCTGATGCTCATCTACCTGTTTGCCGTGCGCTTACGCTGGGTGCCCGTGGTTGGCGGTACGGGATGGGCAGCCCTGGTGCTGCCCGCGCTGGCGCTGGGATATGATGCGGCCGCGTTCATCGCGCGGATGGTGCGATCGAGTGTCCTGGAGGTGCTGCGGCAGGAATACGTGCGCATCGCCTATGCCAAAGGCTTGAGTCCGCGTGCCGTCACGATGCGCCATGTGCTCAAAGCGGCCATGATCCCCATTGTCACACTCGTCGGCCTCCATGCCGGGCGCCTCCTTGGTGGCGCGGTGGTCGTGGAGACCGTGTTTGCGCGACAGGGCATCGGCCGCCTCGCGGTTGAGGCGATCCTGTACAAGGACTACTTTCTCGTCCAGGGCATCGTCTTGCTCGCCGCGCTCATCTACGTCCTGCTCAACCTTTCCATCGATCTGTCCTACGCGTGGCTCGATCCACGCATTCATTACCAATGACGCCCCAAATGGTGCAGGGCGACGCGGTGCTGATTGGGCCGCCTCATGCGGCCCGCGGTCTTGCCCCGAACCGGGCGCGCCTCTTCGCGCTCCGGTTCATGAGGAACCGGTCCGCGGTGGTGGGCGGGATCATCTTCGCGATGGTCGGTCTTACCGCGATCCTTGCCCCGACGCTCGCGCCCACCGCCCCGGACGCCCAAGATTTCTCCGCGATGCTCGCTCCGCCGGGCGCGAGCCACCCCTTTGGCACCGATGAGCAGGGCCGCGACTTGTTGTCGCGCGTCATCTATGGGGGACGCATCTCGTTGCGGATCGGCGTCATCGCCGTCTGTATCGCGGCCGGCGCAGGGGTACTCCTGGGGTTGATCGCCGGTTACTACGCCGGATGGGTCGATTCGCTCATCATGCGCTGGATGGATGTGATGTTGGCGTTTCCGAGCATGTTGTTGGCGCTCGCGGTCGTGTCGATGCTCGGCTCCGGCATCACGCCGGTCATGATCGCCGTCGGCGTCTCGTCGATTCCTCAATTCACACGTGTCGCCCGCGGCAGCGTGCTCACCGCGAAGGAGACCGATTATGTCGCCGCCGCCCACGTCGTTGGGTGCTCCACCGCGCGAATCCTTGGGCGCCACATTCTGCCCAACATTTTTGCTCCGATCATGGTGCTCATCACCACGGGCATGGCGGCGGCGATCATCACAGGCGCCGCGCTGTCCTTCCTGGGGTTGGGGGCCCAACCACCGACCGCCGAATGGGGCAACATGCTGAGCAATGGGCGCGTCTATCTCGAGAACGCGCCGTGGATCACGGTCTTCCCAGGCCTCGCGATCATGACAAGTGTGATGGCCATCAATCTGTTCGGCGACGGATTACGTGACGCGCTTGATCCGCAGCTGAAATAGGACATATCGGCCGTGCTGGCCGCAAGGAGGTGGCGTTGATGGGCGGGGGATCGGATTCGAGGTGGCAGGGGCGGCGCATGAGTCGCCGGAGCATCCTCAAGGGTGGGCTGGCGCTCGGCCTGGCGGCGACGGGCCTTGAAGGGTTCGCCCGGCCACAGCACGACGCTGCGGCCGGGCCCGCCCAAGGCGGTGCGTTCACGGCCAGCATGTTCCTGGACCCCAACAACCTGGATCCGGCGGGCGTGACGTACGTCTCGGCCGTGGCGGTCCTGATGAATGTCGTCGAACCCTTGGTAGAGGTAGATCAGGCGGGCAAGGTGCACCCGCGCCTGGCGACGAGTTGGAAGCTGTCGCCGGACCAGCGGGAATGGACGTTCACGTTGCGTGAAGGCGTTGCTTTTCACGATGGGACGCCGTTCAACGCCGACGCGGTCAAATTTTCGTTCGACCGGATCCTGGATCCTGCGACCAAATCGCAAACGGGGCTCTCGGAGATCGGCCCGTTCCAGTCGAGCACGGTTATTGACGCGCGAACCGTGAAGCTGACGTTCAAGGAGCCGTACGCGCCGTTCTTGTTCAACGCGTCCGACGTGGTGCTGGGCATCGTGTCGCCCGCGGCCGTGAAGAAGTACGGCCAGGATTTCAGCCAGAATCCCGTCGGCACCGGCCCCTACGTGTTTAAGGACTGGGTCCGCAACGACCATGTGGCCTTAGTCCGCAATGACAAGTACGTCACCACCTCGGCGCTGGTCGCCCACAAAGGACCGGCCTATCTCGATCAGCTGACGTTCCGCATCATTCCTGAAGATCAAACGCGGCTCGACACCCTTCGCAGCGGGGAGGCCGATTTCATTTATCGAATTCCCGCCGTCAACCTCGCAAGCGTGCAGGGCGATCCCAAGTACCGCGTGTTCAAGAACATGTACGCGGGCGACCCCGTGATGTTTCTGATCAACCGGCAGTTGTTCCCCACCGACGATCTCGCCGTCGCCCAGGCGATGCAGTTTGCCGTCGACAAGACCGTCATTACGAAGATCGGGACCGCGAATACCTCGCCGGTGGCCTGGGGGCCGTTGAAGCCGGTGGTGTGGGGGTACAATCCGGCGGTTGAGAAATTGTACAGACACGACCCCGCCAAGGCGCGCGAACTGCTGGAGGCGGCCGGATGGAAGGTCGGCCCGGACGGAATTCGCGTGAAAGGCGGCCGCGCGTGCCGCATGGTCTGTGCCGTGAAAACGGACCCCGTGACCGTTTCGATGCTCGAGGCGATGCAGGGGATGTTCAAGTCGGTCGGCATCGCCCTGGAGATTCAAACGATGGCGTTGCCGGCGTCCGAGGAATTGGGCCGCCAGGGGAAGAGCAACATGACCTTTATGGAGTGGAGGGGGATTGACCCCGATATTCTTACGGTCCACTTCCACTCGAAGAACATCGGTGGGTGGAACATGGGACATTTTAAGAACGCCCAGGTCGACCAGCTGCTCGATACTGCGCGCGCGACGCTGGACGAGCAAAAGCGGCTGGACATGTACCACCGGGTGCAGATGATCATCATGGAGCAAGCGGCGACGCTGCCCCTGTTCAACTTGCTCCAAATCGATGGCGCGAAGGCGTCGGTGCAAGGGATGCGGTACGATGTCTACCATTACTACCCGGAGTGGTATGACGTCCGCGAAGGATAAGCCGCATGGGCGATCACCTGCCGCGCGCGACAGGGCCGCGGCCGACCCGCAGGGCCGCACCCGTGACTTTGTGGGGTACGGGAGGACGCCGCCGCGCGTGCGGTGGCCCGATGGCGCCCGCGTGGCCGTGAGTCTTGTCGTGAACTATGAAGAGGGCGCGGAGCGCAGCGTACCGGACGGGGACCGGTCTTCGGAGGCGTTTGGAGAAATCCGGTATCCGATGCCGGAGGGGACGCGCGATCTGGCCGCCGAGTCGAACTACGAATACGGCAGCCGCGTCGGCGTCTGGCGCTTGTTGGATGTATTCCAGGCGCAGCAAGCGCACACGACATTTTTCGCGTGTGCGCGCGCATTGGAGCGGAATCCCGAACTCGGCCCGGCGCTGCGCGAGCTCGGGCACGAAGCGTGCAGTCACGGATATCACTGGGGCGAGCATTTTCGCATGACCGAAGCCGAGGAGCGCCAAGAGATCCGGGCCGCGGTCGCCGCGATCGAGCGTTGCGTCGGCGAGCGACCAGTGGGCTGGTATTGCCGATACGGCCCAAGCGAGCGCACGCGACGCCTTTTGGTCGAGGAAGGCGGGTTCGTTTACGATTCGGATGCGTACAATGACGACCTTCCGTACTATGTCCCCGTGCTGGGTCGACCCTGGTTGGTGCTCCCGTATTCCGCGGACAGCAATGACGCGCGCTACTTCACCGCCCCGGGGTTCGGAACGCCGGACGACTTTTACCAGTATCTGGTGGCCACGTACGATCGGCTCTGTGACGAAGGTGTCCGCGTGCCACGAATGATGTCCATCGGCCTCCACTGCCGCATCTCCGGGCGGCCCGCCCGCGCGGCCGCGATTGCTCGGTTCCTGGCTTACATCCGTGGTCGTGGGGATGCCTGGATCGCCCGGCGCGATCAGATCGCACGGTTCTGGGCGGCGCAGTGTCCACCGGTATCGCAGTGAGCGGGTAAGCGGGGCGGCTGCCATCATCGCTCCTCTGGCTTCGGAAAGGAGCACAAGGGCGACCGTGGACGACGCCGGATGCCGATGGCCTCGGAGAAACGCGAAGGGAGCCACGGGGGGCAGGCTGAGCAAGGGGAGAGGGTAGATCAAAATGGCGCGACGATCACCCTGGAGGTAAAGAGGATCCCCACGATGGCGATCACCGACAAGATGGCGAGGACGAGATCGACCGGTTCTGCTGGGTGCTCGCGAGGATATGCGCGCTTTGATTAGTCGCGGAGGCGCGGGTTGAGGACCGTCTGTAGGTAGTCCCCGCCCTGATTCACCGCCCATACGAGGGCGAACAGCGCGAGGCCCGGGAACGTGATCAGCCACCAGGCGGTCGCCACGTAGCCCTCTCCGTCTGCGAGCATCGATCCCCAGCTCGGAGTGGGCGGCTGCGCGCCCAGGCCGAGGAATGACAGGCCGGCTTCGTACAGGATCATCGTCGCGACCTGCAGGGTCCCGATCACCAGCAGCGAGGACGTGATGAACGGCAGGACGTGGCGGAACAGCAGCCGCGCGGTCGTGGAGCCCGCCGCCCGGGCCGCGTCGACAAACTCAGCCTGGATCGTCTTGAGGGTGGTCGCGTAGGCGGTCCGCGCGTAGACCGGCCAGGTGGTCACGATCAGCGCCACGATGGTGGTGGGGAGGCTCGAGCCGAGTTCCGTGATGATGAGAATCGCGAGCAGGAGAAACGGGATCGCCATCATCGTGTCGGCCAGCCGCATGATCGCCGCACCGAGCCCCCGCCGGAAGAACCCGGCCGTCAGGCCCATGGCTCCACCGATGACGCCGGCGCCCAGGACGGCCGCGAGCGCCGTCAGTATTGAGATGCGGGTGCCGTAGATGAGCCGGCTCAGCACGTCGCGGCCGAGCCCGTCGGTCCCCAGCCAGTAGACGTGGCCGCCGGCCACCGTGCCGAGCGGCTGCAGCCGCATCGCGAAGTTCGTGGCGAGTGGATTGGAGGGCGCCAGCCAGCCCGGCACCACGGCGGCCGCCAGCGCCAGGCCGATCACAATCACGGGGGGCGCGAGAGCGCGCCACCGCTGGCGCCGTGCGCCCCGGGCGCCTTCCGGTGCCGCCCCGGGCGGTGCGGCGCTCATCGGAACGTCACCCTGGGATCGAGCACCGAGTACAACAGGTCCGCGAGCAAGTTCGCGCCGACAAAGGTGACGGCGGCGAAGATGACGATCGTCTCGACGACGGGCAAGTCGAGCTGCTGCACCGCCTGCACGGTGAGCTGTCCCACCCCCGGCCAGGCGAACACCGTCTCCGTCAAGACCGCGCCGCCGATCATGTAGGCGAGCTGCAGGGCGGCGATGGTGACGATGGGCAGCGCCGCGTTCCGCAGGAGGTGCTTGCGCCAGATCAGGCCATCCGGCATCCCCTTCGCGCGCGCCGTGCGGACGTATTCCGAGGGGAGCTCGTCGAGCAGGCTCTGCCGGGTGATGCGGGCGAGGGCGGGAAACAGGAACGAGGCCATGGTCACGGTGGGGAGGATCATGGACTTCCAGGACTCGCTGCCTGAGGATGGCAGCCAGTGGAGCGTGACGCTGAAGATGAGAATCAGGAGCAGGCCGAGCCAGAAGCTCGGGAGGCTCTGCGCGCCGCTCACGACCGCCATCAGGATGCGCTCCACAACGCCGCCGAAGCGGGCCATCAGCAGCCCGCAGGCGAGCCCGAGCACCAGTGCCAGCGTGAAGCCCGTCGACGCCAAAGCCGCGGTGTAGCGGAGCCGGCTCAAGAACACGGCCAGCGCCGGCTGCTGGGCTTGGTACGAGAAGCCGAAGTCGCCCGTGACAAGATGCGCGAGGTACGCCAGGTATTGGACGTAGAGAGGTCTGTCGAGTCCCAGCTGCACCGCGATGAGTCGGATCTGCTCCGCGGTCGCGGTCGGCCCCGCGATGATCGCCGCCGGGTTGCCCGCCAGGTGTAGAGCCAGGAAGACGATCGTGACCGCCCCCCAGACCGAGGCCGCGGCCTGGGCGGTCCGGATCACCACGAAACGCATGCGGGCGCCCTCGGCTCGACCCGGCTGGAAGCGACGGCGTCGTCCCCGGCTACTTCCACCCCATCTCGTTCAAGAAGATGTTCGATTGAGGATTGGGCTGCCAGACGAGGTGCGCGTTGGCGCCGTAGATGCTCTCCTGCTGGTACAGGCCGATGGCCGGCGCCTGCTGCGCGATGATCGCCAGGGCCCGGTTGAACTCGGCCTTGCGCTGCTGCGCCGAGAGCGTCGACTCTGCCGCGGCAATGTGCGCGTCGAACTCGGGGTTGGACCAGCTGCTCCAGATGCTTTTCGAATAAAATAGCGGATACAACAGGCCGCCGGCGTCGCCGCAGGAACACGACCACCCGAGCAGCGTCAGGTTGCCCCAGTTGTGCTGCGGACTTTGGACTTTAAGGAGGTAGGTCGGGCCCGGGACGTTTTGGATCGTCACCTTCAATCCGACGTCCGCGAGCTCAGACTGGATCGCCTGGACGAGGTTCGGGTTCATGAACGCCGAGGCGAGCATCACGAGCGGCGCGCCGTTGTAGTGGGCTTCCTGCAGAAGCTCCCGGGCTTTCGCCGGGTCGTAGGTCGTGCCCGGCTCGGACGGGCTGTAGCCGAAGACGACTGGCGAGAGCGGCTCCCGGACCGGCCGACCGAAGCCTTTGAGTACGGTCTTCAGCAGCAGGGGAATGTCGAGCGCGTAGCCGAGCGCGCGCCGGACCTGGAGCGAGTCGGTCGGCGGCTGGTAGGTGTTGTAGAACAGCAGCTGTACGAACTCGGATGGGACGACCAGCGGCTTGAGAGAGCCCGAGGACTTCAGGGTCGAGACGTCGTCCGGGGTCAGCGACAAAGCGAGATCGGCGACGCCGGACTGGAGGTCCGCCACCCGGGTCGCGTCGTTGGTCACGACCCGGTATTCCACCTGCGCGAAGACGCCCTGCCGGTCCCAGTACGACGGGTTGCGGACCAGCGTGACCGTGGCGCCCTGATTCCAGCTCCCCAGCATGTACGGCCCGGATCCGATCGGGTGCAGATTGAAGTACGCGTCCCCGTGTTCCGTCACATAGGCCTTCGGGACGATGCTGAGGATAGTGAGGTATTGAAGCAGCAGCGGATACGGCGTCTTCGTCGTAATCGTGACCGCATTGCCTTCCGCGGAAGCCGTTTGCACCTCGCTGTAGTTGGCGTACTGCGCGCTCTTTAGGGCGGGATTGAGGATCCGTGCCAGGCTGAAGGCGACATCCTCGGCCGTGAGCGGCGCGCCGTTCGTGAACTTGATGCCCTGGCGGATCGTAAACCGCCACGTCGTCGGGTTGACGGACTTCCAGCTCGTCGCGACCCCGGGCTCGATCTTCCCGCTCGCGGGGTCGCGCCGGAGAAGCTGGTCGAAGATGTTGCGGTAGATGATGATGCTGCCCACACCCCACTGCGTGCCGGGATCGAGCACGCCTGGATCGCTGTAGGTGTCGATGACCAGTTTGGAGGGTATGCCGCCGGCGCCCGGCGCCCCGGCGGCGTCAGTGGGCGCCGGTACCGGGCCGGCGGTGATCGCCAGGAGAGTCGCGAGCACGACGGATGCGACGGATGCGGGCCCATGCGGTCGGGGGCGTCTGCGCAGCATCAATCTCCAGGCCTCCTTCGAGTGCTTACGCGCGATAGTACGCCGCGTCGTCTTCGACCCCTGCTCTGCGGCCTCCGGCAGCGCAAGCGCCACGGCCGGAGTAGTGCCTAATCACGGATGATGGCGTTTGGGCGATACTTCACGAAAATGTAGCCGCAAACGACAAGGTAACCATCGCTGCCGGGGCTCGAACGTCGACTCAAGAGAACAAATCCTGGACGAGTTGGACATGACCGGCCAACATTGGCACTCTGCTAAGCGCGGCCGCGAGCCGGTCGTCCGCGGTGATCAAACTGGTTTCAAGTCGGACGGCCAAGGCAACATAGAGTGCATCGTAGACGGTTTGGCCAGCGGTGTTTGCTAAGGCGTGGGCATCCTCGGCCAAGGTCCGGCACGACACGGATTCCACGGCAACACGGCCCACATCCGCCACCAAGCGCGGGCCATCTTCGACGCTGAGTTCGCCGCGACGGATCTTCTTCCGGATTGTATTGGCCGTTTCGGCGAACAAGAGGTCCGGGGCAAAGTACTCATGCGCCGACATGAGCAGTTGGCGTGCAGCGTCGCTGTGGGTTTCTGGGATAAACCACTTGATGACCACGCTCGCGTCGATAACAAATAGGCTCACCGAGTATCCCGATCCGCGCGAATTAACGCCGCACTATCGGTTTGTCGCGAACCGCCGAGGCGATGGAGCCATTGGTTAGAGAGACGGCGCGTTTCGGCGACCTGTCGCGCACTCGCCATGCGGAGCACTTCGTGAATTTCCGCCTGCAGCGATCGGCCGTGCGCTTTGGCGGCCGCCTTCAGCTGTCTTAGAATGGCATCGTCGAGGTTCCGGATCAGGACGTTCGCCATCACATTCCTCCCTGATAACATAATGGTATCACAATGATACCACTAAGGAGTTTAGTTCGCACTCTTGTCTAGCAAGCATTGTAAGACGCAGGAAATGGCGCTGAGGCTCTTTCGATTACCCTGTTAAGACTCCTTCGCGGAAGGCGGCTGGCTCTGGTGAGCGGAATGCGTGGGTGTGGAAAGTTGGAGAGAGGAGAAGCATCGACTCCCACGAATAGGTCTACATCCTCGCACCTCCCGCCTCATCTCCCAGTTCTCCGAGAAGCTGACCACGCATAGCGAACTTTTGTCTGCTGCGGGTTAACCTCGCGCGGGCAATATGCCGGCCGCCATCGCGCAGCACCCATATGCGAAGAGAGGTCATGGATGGGTCCGTCCCGCGGTAGGTTCCGTTGCTCGATGCAAGTGGTCGAATGGGCGGAGCAAGGGCGATCAGGGAGGTGTTCAATGGGGATGAACGTGCGCGACGCATTTGAGCGGGAGACCGCCACCTTCAACGCTCACGACCTTGAGGGATTTGAGGCGATGCTCGCTGACGACGTTGTCTTTGAAGCGCCCGGTGGCGTGCGCGGCAAAGGGAAAGCGGCCTGCAAGGCCTTCTACGGCGGGTGGCTCGTGGCGTTCCCTGACGCGCATGTCGGTGTCCATGGCCTGCACATCACCGGCGATGTCGCCGTCGAGGAAGGCACATTCACCGGGACTCACAACGGCGTCCTCCACGGCCCTGCCGGCGACGTTCCGCCGACGGGCCGTTCCGTGAAGGTCGAGTACATTCAGGTCCTGCGCTTCCGCGATGGCAAACATATCTCGTTCAACTTGGTGTTCGACCGGCTCGCGATGCTGGAGCAGCTTGGCTTGACCCCTGCGCCGCTACCCAAGGCCGGAGGTTCTGTATAGGCGGATCGTGCAAGAGTCCCGCAGGGTCGGGCGTCCCGGTCACACCGGCCGGCTTTTGCCCGCCGCGGACTTCCTCCGCTCGCCCGCAAGCTGTTGCGTGGCCATGTTGAGGCGATCCCCTTGATCAATGTCTGGAATCCGGATGGGACATCGTCCTGCGTTACGGATGCTCGTGCAACAACGACACGTAAGGGAGGGTCGTCATGACGAGCGGCATGCGAATTGACAAATTGGAAGCGAAGTCGCACGATACGCCCGACGAAGTCCGGACCCCGAACAAGACCCGCGTGGAGATTGTGCGGCTTGGAGGAGGCGTCACGATCGGCCGCTTCATTTTCCAGCCTGGGTGGCGCTGGTCGGAGTGCGTGAAACCGGTCGTGGGAACCGACACCTGTCAAGCCACCCACGCCGGCTACGTGGTCTCCGGCAGCATCACTATCAAGATGAACGACGGCTCGCAGAAGATGATCACGAAGGGCATGTCCTATACGATCCCGCCCGGCCATGACGCCTGGGTCGAGGGGAATGAACCGTTTGTCGGTATCGAGGTAATGAGCGCCGAGCAATACGGGAAGCGGTGATGGGACATCGAGTAGTGGTAATCACACCATCCCCCAAGCGCGAGGGAGCAGGCGACGGTCATCAACCGGGGTGGTGGTAACCGATGCGGTTTCTCGTCACCGGCGAGTATGTCGAGGTGGGCGCGCACCCTATTAACGAACCTTCCCGTCTGGGGAGTCGTGAAATCGCACGTCACGCCGCTGCAGTCGTGGACGTCGACAGTCGAACGGGATAGAGCGGCCTTCCTGCGTGCAGCTACGTCTCCGCGCTAACAGCGCCGCGCGGGACGTCGTGCCAGGTGGAACACCCCCGGTGAGGCTGTGTGCCCTTCCGCGCAGCCTCACCGCAACTATTTCTCAGGGGTCGTCGCCGCGCAGCGCTTCGCGGATGGATCCCGCCGAACCCGAGTGCCTGCATAGGGGCTTGGGTTGGGCCACCGCGCTTGTCTCGGTGTCCAAGCGCCGCGTCCGGTCAATCCCCAAAGAGCGACGCGTGCTCACGAGCGAACAGGTGATCACGATGCTCCGAAATGACCGATCACGATGGACCGAAGCGCGCATTGGTATGCCGTTTTGGAGCAGTCGGCCAATCTCTTCCCGAATCTGGGCGCTCGGTGCTATCCTGGGCATGGCTTGGGCTCCCCTCGCGCTCCTCACCGAGCCGGTGTTTGGCGACACCAGGAGACTAGCCCAGGCCGTCAACTTTTACAGGGACTGTAACACCTCACCCGACAAGCGCGGACGAACTCTCCCATAAAAGGAGTTCACAAACCAGGATGGAAAGTATGGTGCAACTCAGATGGGTGCACGCGAAGTTTATGAAAGGGGCATGTGATGGCAACAACACGAGAGATCATTCTACAGATCGTGCAGAAGGCTCGCGAAGATAAAGAGTTCTTCCACACGCTCGTTTTCGATCCCGAAAAGGCACTGGCCAGTCTCGAAGGGGTCGATGAAGCAACGAAGAAACGGTTGCGCGCAATACGGCCTGGCAGTTTTCTCGTAGCGCCGTTGGTGGGCGCCGTTAAGCTGGAAGAATGCGATCCGACGTGCTCTCTGAGTTGCGATTCGACTTGCGGTTCCGTAAGCTGCAACGTGACATGTGGTCCATACAACTTGAGCTGCAAAGACACCTGCGGGGTCAGTTGTGGGCAGACCTTGGAGGTGGCAATGCGCTAATCGACCGAGCTATGCTCTGTCGGCCTCCGGAGCCAGGGGGGGTGGAGTCGCGGGCCCCGGTTCTTGATTCGTCGCGCTGAGGGACGTATTTGGATCGTCAGGCATTCACCAGAGCACAAACAGCGGCTTCCGCCGGTGCCCCTCGCAGCATTGATGTTGGCAGCGGCGCAGGCGCAATCTCAGTCAGCCAGCGTAGTTGAGTTAAGGTTCGCGAACTCCCCGTGAAAAAGCTTTCCGAACCGTCGGACTTCAGTAGATCAACGATCCCCACAGCGGGTTGGGCGAGCAAGGCACCGATTAGGCTCATCCGAATGCCGCTATCGTCGACGTGTCTCGGCGGAGAACCTCTGTGAAATACCGTGGAGCGAGTTACAGCGAGATCCTGAGGCAATTCGGGCTCGTACCTACCGTGCGAGGTCCCTGGGCCGGTATCGGTAAGACGACCCGATTACAAGGTTGGAAGCTTCATCTCTCGACGATTCCGACGGAAGCCGGCGCGTTAGTATCCGTCGTGGTTCCATGTTTGTCCCAATGCGGCGTTGCGTTCAAGTTGGCCAAGGACGAGACGACGCTCTCACGACTCAACGAGGGCGAGATGGGCGCTACACAAGTCGGCAAATTCCTCACCATATATCCACGCTCCGACGACGAATCCAGACAGTTGGCAGCCACCTTAATTGAAATGACCGAAGGGTTTCGTGGCCCGATAATTGTGTCAGACTTACGGCTTGGCGAGATCACCTACACGCGCTATGGAGCGTTCGATCCGCTCATTATGCACGATCGCCTGGGGCAGATGCTTCTCTGCATCAAGGCCCCGGATGGCACATTGCGCGTCGACTCGCAACCTGTACCGTTTTCGCCGCCGGCGGGGGTGTCGAATCCCTTCAAGGACTGGGCAGTTAGCAACGGTCGCGCTGCGACTGAGCGCCCGGATGCGGGCGCTCCTTTGCATGTGCTATCATCTTCGGATAAGCTCTTTGGTCCAGGATATCTGATTCTCGAAGTCATCGCCCACCGACCGAAAGGCTCGGTGTTTCGCGCCATCGATTTACGGGATTATGCAGAAATCGGCCCGAAGATCATCAAGCAGGGCCGTCAACATTGCCTTTCGGATGAATGGGGTCGCGACATCCGAACGCGGTTACGGCATCAGGAAGCTCTGCACGACGCGTTGGCCGGTCTCGTGCCAGTTGCTCGGGCTGATCCATATTTTGAAGTGGATGGCGATGGTTATCTGCCGCTTGAGGATATCGCAGGCGAGACGGTCGAGTCATTCGTGTTCAAGACGCTAAAGAGCCGCGCCTGGTCCAGTCTTTCCCCTGACGAACACATGACCTTTTTGATCCTTCTTGACCAACTTGTGGCGGGTGTTCAGCAGATGCACGCGAATGGATACGTGCATCGTGACCTGTCCGCCTCGAATATCTGGATCGGCGCAGACGAGCGCGTCTACCTACTCGATCTGGAACTAGCAAGCCGCGTGGGAGACAAGAGTCCCGCATTTGGGTTAGGGACACCAGGCTTCATGTCTCCCGCCCAGGAACGTGGCGAATCACCCACACCCGCCGACGACATCTATGCGCTGGGCTGTGTCATGCTTCTGTGTCTCACAGGCCTGGATCCCAGGCGTGTACCTTTTTCCAGTGATAAGGATCGCGTCCACCAATTGCTAAGCCTAACCAACAGCGCCCCGTTCAGCCTTGTGGAAACGATCGCGCAATGTGTAAGTCCAGATCCTACCGCTCGCCCCAGCCTTGATCGTATCAAAGCAACACTGCAGCACTGCCTCCGCGATCCTGCGGGGGGTGGCTTGCGACGAATCGAGCCCGGACGGCCCGTTCTGTGGCGTACCGTGCGCAGACGGGATGGTACGTATGCTGATCTCATCAGGGGCGGCCTGGATGGATTGCTACAGGAGGCGATCACAGACGATGATTCCGGCTTGTGGGTGTCCGCGGCTGGTAGGGTAGAGAGCCACGGCGCAGTTGGCGGCTCCTTTCGCCTTTGCCGGGATGCCAACAGGGGTGTAGCCGGGATCGTATACTTGCTTGGGCGTCTGGCGAGATTTGGATATACGTCGGCAGCGGCACGAGATCGAGTCCGACGAGCCACGGAGTGGCTCCTCTTGGAACACGCTCCCGGCGATATTCGGCTCCCGGGCCTCCACTTCGGCGATGCTGGCATCGCTGTCGCGCTAGTCGAGGCCATCGCGGGTCGGCTCATTGACAGAGATGCCCGCGTCAACGCTTTTTTGTCCAACGCGCTCTCGGGGAGGCTTGACTGGCCCGACATCACCCACGGTGCGGCCGGTCAAGGGGTGGCGGCAATCTACTGTGCCGATCGCCTTGGAGACGCGAGTGTGCTCAGTCTGGCGCATCGATGCGCGGCGTTTCTCGTGGATTGCCAGAAGGATGATGGGTCCTGGGAAATGCCGGCTGGCGTCGATGGAATGTCCGGCGAGACGTTGACGGGGTTTGCCCATGGGGTGAGTGGTATTGTGTATTTTTTGGCTGAATATGCGCGACGTACTGGTAGCTGGGAGGCGTCGAAATCGTGTGAGGCGGGAGTGAATTGGCTGCTGCAGCAAGCCGTCGGCACGGATGACGGCGAGGCACTCGAGTGGCCGTACAGTAATGTCCATCGAGAGCGGTGGAAATGGTGGTGTCACGGCTCGCCGGGTGTTGCGTTGACATTTCTGAGGCTGGTTGACCACACTGGCAACGGCATCTATGCCGAGACTGCGAGGAAGGCACTTCGAGTACATCCAGCCGACATGCGATACCCGAACCTCAGCCAGTGCCATGGCCTGAGTGGGCTTGCCGAGATCTATTTGGAGGCGGGCCGGGTACTTGGCGAGCAAGAATGGTTCGATCGAGCCGAGAACATTGCAGCCGTCCTGATGGCTCTTCGCCGCGAAAAGGACTCTGGTTCAGTTACCTGGCTGGTCGAAGACCCCTATGTAGCGACTGCTGATTTGATGGTCGGTTCAGGAAGCGTCATACACTTCTTTTTGCGCTTGTCAATGGGAGCCAAAGACGTAGGATTCCCCCTACTGCTAGATCCCTGCTCCTGCTAACCGCGCGAGCCGATAACCGCGCGGCGGCTATTCATCGTGGCGGCTTCATCATGCAAAATCTATGAGTCGGTGTGAGGCACCGAGGCGGCGCAATTTCGCCAGTGCCTGTACTCCAACTGCCTTGCCCGTTCCCAGGATCGCGAGTCAGCCTACTCTTGCCATTTGCGGCCGGTTCGGCGGGCACACTGGTGCTCAAGTTGGCGATCCTGGAACTGTTTTCGCTTGCCGGACGTGTTGCGATTGTGACGGGTGGCAAACTGCACTTCGGACTCCGGCTTGGCCGCGGCCTCATTGGTGCTAGGCACCACTTGCTTACCGCTAACTGCGATGCAGAACGCGGCGCGGCCGCTGCGAGCGCAAGCGCAGAGTGGGATGAAACGTTGTCGCTTTCGCGATCGACGCGAGTGACCGAGCGGCCTGCGCGCGGATGGCGGCCTTCGCGGCCGATCAATGGGGCCGGATCGAGTGGCGGGTCGCTCGTTATGCGTTGAATGCCTATGCCTTAGTTGGCACCCTAGCGTAGGTGTCGGTACGGTGTACTGAACGACAGCCAACAGGGAGGCGATACCATGCTATTGGACGAACGATTGGCATACCGGATGACCCGGCGGCAGGTCCTCCGGAACGGTGCAGCCGCATCGCTTACCATGCTCGGTGGTGGTTTGCTATCCGCTCTGGACAGCCGCCCGGCGTTCGCAGAATCCGCCGGCAGCAAGACACTCACGGTCGCCACGTTGCTCAACATCCACACGCTGGATCCCGGCCGCACGCTGGAGAACCAGACGAACAACATCGACCACGTGACGTACAACACGCTCGTGACGTTCGAAGGCGAGGATCTCAAAACCATCCGGCCGTTGCTCGCGACCCGGTGGGCGGTCTCGCCGGATGGGCTCACGTACACCTTTACCCTGCGTCCGAACGTGAAGTTTGCGAGCGGCAACCCGTTGACCGCGGCCGACTTCAAGTGGTCCTTCGAGCGGCTCATGAACATCAAGGGGAACGGCTCCTGGCTGCTGGATGGAGTCTCGAGCGTAGAGGCGCCAAACCCGACGACCTTTGTCATCAAGGTGAACCGGCCCAAGCCGGCGCTGCTGCCGATCCTCACCACGCCGTCGCTGGCCCCCTTAGACGTCAAGGTTGTCGTCGCGCATGGCGGCAATGCCGGACCGGACGCTGCGGACAAAGACAAGGCGGAAACCTACCTCAACTCCCACTCCGCGGGCACGGGCGCGTTTATTCTCGAATCGTATGTGCCCAACCAGCAAATCGCGCTTATGAAGAACCCCAATTATTGGCGGGGGCCGTCGCAGTTCGACCGCGTCGTGATCCAGAACATCGTCGACCCGAGCACGCAGGCTCTAATGGTTCAGAAGGGCTCCATGGACATCGCCGTCAACATTCAGGCCGACCAGGCGCGCGAACTGCGCCATGCTGAGGGCGTGGTCGTCAGGTCGTTTCCTGCGCTCAACGTCGTTGATTTGTTCTTCAATACCAACCCGCAAATCAGCGGCCCGTTTGCGAATCCGAAGGTGCGCGAGGCGATCCGCTACGCGATTGACTACCAGGGCGTGATGGCGCTAACGACGCCGGGCTCTCGGCGGTCAGCCGGCATCATCCCGCCGAGTTTCCCCGGCGCGCGGCCGACGAGCGAGGCCACCAAGACGGACAAAGCGCGCGCCCGAGCTATTCTGCATGAGGCGAATCTCACAAACCTCGAGGGCAAGTTCTTCTACTCGAGCAACAACGCGAGCTTCGGCCTCGACCTGGCAATCCTCGCACAGAAGCTTCAGCAGGATTTCGCGGCCATCGGCATCAAGCTGCAGCTCGTGGACGAGCCCTATGCTGTCGAGAATACAGCGTACCGGCAGGGCAAGGTGCCCATGGGGATCGGCGGCTGGCTCGCTGACTATATGGACCAGAGCGACTATCTCGTCTTCCTTCCCGGGCAGACCGTCGGCCACCGGCTCCAGTGGGAACCGGATTCGAGCCCCGAGGCGCGGGAGATCACCAAACTCGGGCAGCAGGCGGCAAGCGAAACCGATCCAGCTAAGGCGAACGCGCTGTACCAGCAGGTCGATCGGCGACTCTCGACCGACGGGCCCTACATTCCACTCTACCAGCCTGCGGTGTCGATCGCGTACCGATCCAACCTCAAGGGAGTAACATACACCACCGGCTGGTTCGTGGACTACTCGACGATCACCATGGCGTAGCACGGCGGCAGGACCGTTGGACAGGCAGCGCACAGGGGGGGTGGGGCGATGGCCGGCCGCGTGAACGCGTACCGACAGATCAGCCGGCGCGCCCTTCCCGTGTTCCGGCGGGGGGGCCTCATGCTGGTCATCGGGGCTGGGTACTTTCCGTCCCGGCGCGCGACCGCGGACAAAAGACGCAAAGACGGACTTTAACCGCGCCCGTACGCTCCTCAAGGAGGCGAACCTTGGTGACGTCGAGGGGACGTTCACCTACTATTCGAGCAAGCTTGCCTCGTACGGAGATCGATACGAGCGTCCTCGCCCAAAAGATTCAGCACGACCTCGCCGCCATATCCGGCTGAAGATCGAACCTCCCGTACGGATGCCGGTTAGATGTCCCGGGGCGACAAGATTCCATTGGGCTGGGTGGGCTGGCTCGAGGACGACATGGATGTGAGCAGCTACCTAGTGTTTCTGCCGGGCCGTACGATCGGCAAGCGGCTCAACGGGTTCCCTGACTCCAACCCAGACGCGGTGGAGATCGCCAAGCTCGGGGAACGAGCGGAGGTCGAGACGGACCCGGTCAAACACACTGCGCTCTACCGGGAACTCGACCACGGGATCGCGGATGTCGGGCCGTCCATCCTGATGTATCAGCCTGTCTTGTCGTACGCCTTCCGGTCGAACATCGAGGACGTGATCTACACGACCGGCTGGTACGTTGAACACTCCATGATCGGCAAAGGATAGTGGCGGTGTCCGCGGCGACACTGCCTGACCGGTTCGTGCGGGTGCGCGACCAGATGCTGACAGGAGACCTCACGGCATGCCGAGACGCAGGAGGGTCCTTGCGGATCTGGCGGCCGCCGCGGGCTTTCACATCCGCACGAACGGCATTGCAGGCCCCGGGCCCACACTGTTCGCCCGCGTGCTCCGTGATCGCTCTTCCGAATAAGCCCAAGTAGGAGGTCTAGAATGGACACGAGAGAACGGCTGAGCCACCGCTATGGCACGCTCCTGGATCCGGCGTTCGAGCCGGAGCGGACAGCACTCTTGATCATCGACATGCAGAACCACGGCGTCAACCCGGCCTACGGCGTTCGGGAGCGGCTCGTCGCGAGAGGGCTCCAGGATATTGCCGGCTACTATATGGACCGACTCGAGAGGATCGTCGCGAACACGAAGCAGCTGCTGTCCGCGGTCCGCCAGCGCGGCATGGAGACGGTGTATGTCGTGGTCGAGTCCCTAACCTGCGACGGACGCGACCGCAGCGCCGAGCACAAGCGCCTCGGCATTCATCATGGGCCCGGGTCGCCGGAGGCGGCGATTGTCGATGACCTGGCGCCGCGCGACGACGAGATCATCATCAAGAAGACCTGCAGCAGCGCCTTCAACGGCACGCCGCTGCACTACGTGTTGACCAACATCGGGATCAAGACCGTGATCGCTTGCGGCGTCATCACGAGCGGCTGCGTGGAATGTACTGTGCGGGACGCGAGCGACCTCGGCTACGAGGTGGTGCTGGTGGCGGACGCGTGCGCCACCTGGACGCCCGAGATGCAGGAGGCGGCCGTCTACGCGATGCGGGAGATTTACGCCAAGGTTTACTCGACCGACGACCCCCTCGCGCGCCTTGGCGTGCGAGACGGCGCGGCACTGTCCAGTTGACCCTGATGGACTGTGGCCGTGCGATTCGGGATGGCGTCGTCGTCACGGCCGCATCTTGTAGCCCGGCTGACATCAGAATTCGTGACGGCGTCATCACGCAGATCGGTGGCGTGACGCGCGGGTGGCGCGAACTCGATGCCGCAGGCCGCTACGCGTTCCCGGCGGGGCGGATATCCCCGTCCACCTGAGCCAGGCGTCACGGCCTGAGCGCGGACGCGAACTGTGGGCAGACGACTTCTGGACTGGTTCGCGGGGCGCGATCGCGGGCGGCAGGGGCGCGCCGCCGCTGCGCGGCGGGACGTGGCCGCCCTGTGGGCCAGGCTCCGGAGTGGCGACATCCAGGCGGTGTGCAGTGACCACACGTCGTGCACGCTGCGCCAAAAGACGGGTCCGTCGCTCACCGTGGCGACCGTCCGAAATGGTGTCGCCAATCGGCGCCTGAAAGACCGCCATCCTCCGCAGCCGTGAGCACGGCGGGCCACACCTGCGCGCCCAGATGGCCCTTCGCGAAGAGGTTCGTTTCGTCGAGTTCCAGCGCCACGATCGCGGCGGCGTTGAACAGCGCCGCCGCGGCTGGATCCGCCCGAACCGGCGACCCCGTGAGCGTCACCGGCCGAGTGATGCGGCAAAAGCCAGCATGCCGTCGCCGCGGCTCCCGACGACGTTGCAACCGACAAGGTAAGCACGACGAATGCGACTCGGCGCCGACCGCGGCCGGGATACGCGGAAGCGAAGACCCGACATCCATGCCGCGAGGTGGCGTTCGGTATTGGTAGCCGACATAGCGTGCGCGTTCCTGCCGCCCTCTGCGACTTCCTCGAAACGCAGGACTCGGCGTGCTCTCATTGAACATCGCTTATTACGCTCGACGACCGACAACCCAGGCGGTGCGCACATGAAAATCCCCAACCGCGTGATGGCCCCGACATCCGATCAGCGGCAGAAGGTGCTCGAGGTACTCGAGACCGGCAAGACCTACGGTGGCGAGGACACTGAGCGGTTCGAGACCGAGCTCGCCGCGTGGTGCGGGCGTCGATACGGGGTGACCGCGAACTCTGGCACCTCGATTTGCCTGCTCGCGCTCGACGCGAAGCGGATCGGAACAGGCGACGAAGTTATCCTGCCGGCGAATGGCTACGTGGGCGTGCTGGCGGCGGTCGTGAAGCGCGGTGCGATGCCAGTGTTTGTAGAGGCCGACGCCGAGACGTCCAATGTCCGACCGGATGCTGTGGCGGCCGCGGTCACGCCTCGGACGAGGGCGGTCATCGCGATCCACAGCTATGGCTTTCCTTGCGACATGGACCCGATCGTGGAGATCGCGCACCGGCATAGCCTGTTCGTCGTCGAGGACGCCGCGCACGCGCTTGGTGCCGAGTACAAGGGCCGACCGGCGGGCGGCATTGGTGATATGGGGTTCTTCAGCTTCTCGGGCAAGATGATCACCGCGTTTGGACCCGGCGGGGGTGCGGTGACGGACGACCGCGGCTTGGCCGAGGACGTCTCGAGCCTCCGCGACCAGGGACGCGTGCGGGATCACCGGATCAGTTTCGTCCGGCGCACCGACTCCCGGTGGTACGATCAGCGTTGGGTCGGCTACAACATGCATCTGACCGAACTATGTGCGGCGCTCGCCTGCATCGACCTGCGGCGTCTGCCACAGTACATCGAGCACCGGCGCAGAGCGGCCGCATATTACACGATGCGCTTTCGGGAAGCCGGCGTTCCGCTACAGCTTCCGCCGTCCCGGCCGTGGGCCGCGCCGTGCTACCTGCATTACACGGTTTGGAGTCCTGAGCGTGATGCGCTGCGCGAAACGCTCGCCGTGGAGGGAATCGAAGCGATTGCGCTCTATCCGACGCCGCTCCACTTGCTAAAGCCAGTCATGGAGCAATACAAGACGCGGGCGGGACAGTTCCCGATCGCCGAACGGCTGTGCAACGAGACGCTGTCGCTGCCGGTCGGCCCGCATATGACCGACGACAAGCTCGCCTGCGTCGCCGACGCGGTCATCGGCCACTTCGCGGGTCGCAAAAGCGCGACAACGGCGGCCGCGCGGCCGTAGGCGTGGAGGTACGCCGGCCAGTCCAGCCGGCGGTCGGGCCGCCCGTGGCTACAGGTTCTCGTCGGCCGGCGAGACTGGTGCGCCGCGGGCTTGGCAGCCTTCGCGGGCGTCCCGCTTGATGTGTTCTCCGGCGCGGCGTTCGCGGCGTCCGTGACCGCCGCCGAAGAGCCCCGAAGTGCTGTGACGGCGCCGGTCGCAATGCAGCCTGAAGGCCAGGTCATCGCTGAGGATCCGGTACATCCGCTCCATGCGAGGCCGCTCCGGAATTCGCCGCCACCGCCTGAGTTAGGAACGAGGTCATAGGGAGGATCTCAAGGAACGGGAACTCGATTTCCACCGATTCCACGGGCATGTTCTGCCCAGGCTGCTCGCTCAAAGGGAAAGACCGTCATCGACTAACATCGCAACTGATGGTCACTGCCTCGGGCTCCGGTCGGATCTCGATGTCACGGTACTCCGCATAGCGCCGTCGGAGCCATGGTAAGCACAATGCCTCCCATTCACCCGATGTCGGTTTCGTGGCAGACTGCAGCTGCGACCTCCGCCTCGGTCTTGGCCGGTGCAATGATTGGGTCCGAGCGGCGGAGTATCGGGAAGATAACCGGTGTCCGTACGTTTACCGCTGTCCCGCTCATGGCCACGCTAGCCGCATGGCAATCCTCTGCTGCAGCCTACGGTGTCTTTGATAGCTCTAATTCCCCTGACTCTCTGCCTGAACGTCCGTAGTGTTGCGCGCGACCGATCGCTTGAGATGACGACGTCGATAGCCCTGCTAGTAACGGCGCTTCTGGGTATCCTTGTCGCGCGGGGTGGGTTGCTAGCCTGGAATCCCATGGTCGCCCTGTGGCCTAACGTCGTGACCCCAAGGGGAATTGGCTGTTAATAGGACTGTAGACACCACGGGCGGTATATTCCGCAGGATGGCGAGCTCGGCGCGGTCTGGCATCTTCACTCCGAAGCAGGGGCAGTACCTGGCGTTCATCTATGCTTACATGCGGGTGCATGGGCGAGCGCCAGCAGAAGCGGACATGCAGCGGAAGTTCCAGGTCAGCGCACCGAGCGTACATCAGATGATGCTGACATTGGAGCGCGCCGGACTGATCCGACGTCAGCCGGGCGTCGCTCGCAGTATCGAGTTGCTCGTGCCCCCGGAGGCCCTGCCCCTGCTGCGCTGAGCAGCCTCCTCATCTTCGCGTCCGGACATTGGCAGCGGCTGGTGCCGATGTCGTGGGGCGTCTTTCCGAGCGCGGCGTCGGTGGCGCTGCAGTACTTGTCGCTGGACTTCCCGCAGAATCAGGGCTGGATCGCATACAATGGGCTGCAGTTGCTGTCGTACTTCGTCACCGTGTTCATCGCGGCGCCCCTGGCTCTCGTGAGCGGGCTGCTGCAGTCCCCGGCCGTCTCAAACCGGATCCATCTCGCCGGCCGCCGCCTGAATCATCAGTTGGCTCGGTCCGTCCATTTCCTGGTGTTGTGCTGGTTTGTGGTGTTCACCGTGCTACACACGGCCATGGTCTACAGCACCGGGCTGCTCACGAACCTGAACCACATCACCCTCGGGCGGGACACCGGCGGGTGGGGCGGCTTCGAAACCTATGTCCTTTGGATGGCGGCCGGCGTGGCGGCCTGGATCGCGGCAACACCCCTCACCCTCGCGCACCCACGCCTGATCCAGCGGGTCGGCGAGCGGATCGTCGGGTCAGTGCAGGGGCTCTTCGAGCATGTGAACCCGAAACCCGGTCAGTACAAAGAGCGGGACATTGCCCCGCACCTGTGGCCCAACGGCAAGATGCCGACGACGGAACAGTACGCGGCGATGGCGGCAGACAATTTCGCGGCCTACCGCCTGCGAATCGACGGGGGCGTCGCCCGTCCGATCGAGCTCAGGCTTCACGAGGTAAGAGCCCTCCCGCGCCAGGAGCAGATCACGTGTCACCACTGCATCCAGGGCTGGTCGGGCGTGGCGAAGTGGACCGGCGTGCCGATGCGCGTGTTGTGCGATCTCGTTCAGCCGAAGCCCGAAGTCCGCTACGTCGTCTTTTATTCGTTCGTCGAAGGGCCGGACGACGGCATCTACTACGACGCGCATCACCTCTCACACATGTACCATCACCTGACCATGCTGGCCTACGAGCTCAATGACGAGCCCCTCGGGCTCGTTCACGGCGCGCCGCTGCGGCTGTGGAACGAGGCCGAGCTGGGCTACAAGCTGGTCAAGTGGGTGCAGCGGATCGAATTCGTGGAATCGTTCACGAGCATCGGCAAAGGCCACGGTGGCTACAACGCGGATCACGAGTTCTTCGGCTACCGCGCCGGAATCTGACGCCCGCGAATGAGCATGCAAGACCTTCCCGCAGTTGCTGTGTCCACGCCGGGTTACTGAAAAGGAATCATGTTGACTGGTGGGGGGCCCGGGAAGGGGGACAGCGCGGTGCGCACCTTTGGCGGGAGGAGCGCAGACATCAAGACGGAAATGTCGGTTCAGAACATCAGGAGCGCAAAGCCGTGGCGAATCTGCGCATCGGGAACCTCGTCGCGTGGAACTCGGAAGCCTGCCGGGTCACCGGTGTCATCATCAGCAAGATCACTTCGGCAGTCGTCTTCAAGGGTTACCGCAGGCACGCATCGAGGGCTGAGCCGCAATATCTCATCAAGAGCGACAAGACCGATCACATCGCGATCCACAAAGGGACGGCCCTGCGAAAGATTCGCAAGCGGCCTCGATAAACCGTACGGGGAGCGCCTGTTGGTTAGGTTCGCGCGGTCGCGGCAGCCAGACGGAACACGTGGGCGGCATCCCCAGTTCTGCGATTCCGACATCCACCAGCGCACGCCACCGCACCCTAAGCCCGCACCTCCCGATCGCGCTCGTGTGCTTCCTGCTCGTCCTGGTGTGGGGTCTCGTGCTCGCCGCGAACTTGCGATGGGCATCTGGCCAGATCTCTTGCCGTGCCATCGCGGTCTTATGGTCCACTTGACCCTCGGGCTTGGCGGCTTCTTCGGCATGACGGTCGTGGGGGTGTTCTACCGACTCGTGCCGTTGTTGCACGGTGCTCGCGTGGCTAACGGCCGACGCGGATGGGGCATCCTGGTGCTGGGCGTCTTTGCGATGAGCGGCACGCTCGTCGGGGTGCCCGGAGACATCGGGCGGGTCCTTCGGGGCGCGGCATGGTGCGCGACGGCGGCGCTATTCCTGTTCAGTTCGGAAGTTCGTTACGTCCTCACCTGCGCGCGTCGGTCCATCGTGAACGCTCATTTCGGAGCATCGTGAACGCCCGTTTCGGTCCATCGTGAACGGTCGTTTCGGAGCATTGTGAACGGCTCGAACGTGTGATCGAAGCGTCTCCCGGAGC
>Ga0209060_10000197_pt1 | contig 144035 bp, 132 predicted proteins | sample Coa_R1_8_FD_187155 | JGI IMG/M metagenome (GOLD analysis project Ga0209060, IMG submission 187155) | Surface soil microbial communities from Centralia Pennsylvania, which are recovering from an underground coalmine fire - Coalmine... | ecosystem: Environmental > Terrestrial > Soil >... | reverse complement strand
GATCTGGTTGAGCAGATCTTTGAAGAAGCAATGCGTGCGTTGTTTTCGGCAGTCGGAGATCTCGGGCAAGAACATCCCGCAGAGGTTTGGGTCACCTTCTTCGAGCATATCGCCCAGTACGAACGGCTGTATCGAGCGCTGCTGGGCAGCAAGGGCAGCCCCTGGTTTGTGAGGAAGATGCGCGCAGCGCTCTCCGACTTGATCAAAGAGCGCGGACGCTTTCCTCACGGAACTCACCCCTCTGAACTCCTTGCCCATACGTTCTCTGATGGTTTTGTGCCAGACCTCGTGTCCACACTGTTTGTGGAGGCCATTACCTGGTGGCTGGAGCAGGGAAAGCCCTACACGCCCAGAGAGATTGCTACCCGGACTTCCAGGCTTTCCGCAGCGCTTTTCAAAGAAGCGAGTACCTGGCACTGAGCGTTTACGCACCCGAACACCAAGCCAGGACATTCGTTTCTGGTATACATCAGGCGGTCTCCGTTCCCTTTCGACTCGCTTCTCCAGCGCTTTCCCTGCGCCCAGCATCGTGTACTACGGGGCACAAATCGTGGGACACTGACACGCGGAAGTTGCCAAGCGCATCGACATTTTTGCCACGGCGCGCTTTCACTGTGCGCCGAGTCCTGAAAACTGATCGTAAAGAGCTTGTGGCAGGCAAGGGTAAGCCACCCATCCAGCAGAACAAAGACCCAGAAGGGTATCAATAACAGCGACCCCTCCGCTCACTTCTAACCAGGCACAAGGAGCATCCATGAACCTTTGGTATAATGCACCCATAGGAACACACCATCAGCAACTGAAGCAGAACCTGCACAAGCCACACTCACCAGACCCACTCTGCTTTCCAGGGAGCGAGTCATGCGATGATGGGGCCTTTCATGAGGAATAGACAATGCCGAAAAGACCGCGCCCGAAGAAGACAGCCACCCACCAGCCACGAGAGGTGTCCTATATTGTAGATATGGAGGCAGGAGAGCACCGCTATGTCTTCCTGGAGGGCGTGGGGGAATGCCGCGCGCACTTCCAGAAGCTGGTCGAGGATCTGGAACGCGGAGTGGTAGATGTAGTGGTCGTTGCCAAAGCCTCTTTGCTCTATGTGGATACCTCGCCCATGTGGATGGAGAAATTTATCGCGACCGTCAAACGCCGGGGTGTCCTCATCGCTGATACGAGGACACAGCAAGAGTACGATCTGCGCAAGAGAGAAGACGAAACCGCCTTTCGCGCCTTGAAGCCGGATGTGTCATGATGCTCCTAAAGTGGTCCACAGTAGAGGGAAAGCTCAGGAGATGAGCGATCAGGGAGCAGTCCAACTACGGGCCTCCCTCCTTTCGTGGGGGGCAGCCAGAGCAGGCTCAGCGTCCATTGCGTTGCTTGCCAGGAAGTAGTAAGCCATATAGTGCTCTGCCTCACGTGCTACGATCTAGTGGGGAGCTGGCACCAGACACCTCCAAAATCCAGAACTAAAACAGAGCCAGCTTGCGCCTGACCATTGATGAGTTAGCAGCCAGTTTAAAACAAGCAGGGACTCATGTGGTTGCCTGCTATAACTATACCGGCACCCCCTATGTCCAGAACCGCATTCTCCCCGAAGTCGTGTATGCCTTCGGGCTATCCGATGCCATTCAAAAGGAATATCTCAAGATGGTGCGCATTCATGGGTATCAGAATGCGCGCACAGCGGAGTTTGTCGAGATTGCCATCAAGGATTTCCTGGCTCACAACCAACTCACTGACCGCCATGAAGGCTTGCTCCCAAAGATGGCCTTCTTCGCTGCCACCATCGAAGAACTCCGTGCGGGTCGATCTGGTGACCGAGCGGTTTGGGGCCTTCCTGGAAGGGGTGATGCTGCCAGAGCACTGGCGCGAGGAAGTGCATCGGCGGATGGTAGAAAACCTGGAACAAGCGGGGCACAACAGCCTGGACCTGGCGCGCGAACGAGAACGGCTCAAGCTCAAGCGTACTCGCATTCTCAAGCAGCATCGGGATGGGTATATCTCCGATAGGGACCTGCAAACCGAGGTAGCCGCAATCGACTTTGCGCTGAGCAAACTTGCGGTCCCTGAGGCCGATGGGGTCAAGCTGGATGCAGTCATCGAGGCAGGGGAGCGCTTGCCAGGGGTTGCGGCGCTGTGGAAGGTGGCGACCGTGGAAGAGCGCCGGGAATTAGTCGCCCTCTTGTTTGAGCCGGGGGGATTTTACTACGATCTGGAATTAAAGCTCATAGCAGCACTCAAGCCCCGACCAGTCTTTTTACCGATTTTCCGACTGATTCCGGGGCTTGACGAGTTTGACGAAGCGCGCGGGATGCTTGTCATGGTGGGTTGGCAACAGCGGAACCGACGGGCGTGCAACCCGCTGTCGCCTGCGAGCGAGCTCTATTCTTCAACCCTTCTCACAGGCGGCCTGGAGGCCCATCCGGCCAAACCACCACGTATCAATCCGCCGATCCCTCTCTTTAAGATTCCGTCTGCACAGTGGCCCTCGGTCTTGCAACGTTTTGCCCAAGGGGAGTCGTTGCGCCAGATTGCCAGAAGCTATCACACCTCCTATGAGACGGTGCGCCGGGTCTTAAGTGCTGCACGAAGGGAACTAGTGGCGGGGGGAAGCGAGCTAGCAGGTCTGCATCCTGAAGGCACAGAAGAGGAGTTCTCGAAGGAATGAAGTGAATCCCCACTAGCAGAGGCCAAATGGGTGGCTTGCAGGCAGGGCGAGGTGAACGAGTCCTCGCTCCAGTGGGGAGATGGCATGGCTTCGTGGAAGCGCCTTCCCCTACGCCCGACTAGTATCCCAACTTAACAGCGTTTGCTCTGGAGGAAATAGGCAGCAGGACCAGTTCGAGAAGCGAACCAGCTCGAAGGGCAGTAACACCTGCTGGTGCGATTTCCGAACCAGCAGATGCCTATGAGAACCGACTATACCCCCTTCACTGGTTCGGAAATCAAACCAATGCTCGTGCGCCTACCCCGACCAAGAGGGAGAGCGGATGAACGCCGCCTGTATCGAGCAGATATATGCGCAGCCCGGCGGATCACCCAGAGGCGAGCCAACATTCAGCAGCGCGCAGAGGTGGGCAAGAATCCGGCCTGGCCAGATGGGTTTCCCAATAGCATGTCCTACTTCTTCAGCGTGCTGGAGGAGCGCCTGGGACTGAAAGCAGCCCCCTAAGGAAACACGATGAGCCAGCACCAAGGCACGCAGCACCAGATCCGAGGTCCCATCTGGCCTCGGGCACGCTCTGCCTTTGCCGTTTTCACGCACCCTGACAGGAGGAACTCCAGGAGGAGCGTCTTCTTCCGGGCTGGGCTGACGTGCTCCACCATATCCATTATCCTCCTGCTTTAGCCCTGTTGAGGAGTCACTGCATGCGCCAGCAGCACCGCTGGATCCGCCAGCAACTGATCTGTTGCTTTATCCATACCTATACGCAGGCACGAAGGCGCACCACGCCCCACCCACCATCCGTGAGATCAGCGCGTGGGTGGGCTATCCGGGCATGCGCAGCCTGCAACGAGCGCTGACCGACTTAGAACAGCAGCAGTATCTCACCCGGCGATACCACGCTCAGCGCAGCATCGTCCTTACTGCCAAAGGCATCGCCCTGGCAGAGCGCTGGCAACTGCTCGTGCCTATTGCCGGGACAGACGCATCAACCTTGCAAAGGCTAGGGGCAGCCTCCTAACTGGGAGCTAGCTCCTTCCTTGCTGGAAATGATCTGCTTCGCCCGATCAGCTCAGGCAAGAGTGCTCGACTGCTTCAGCAGCAGAGCAGCAGGATGCCAAAGCCAAATCCTGCGGCTGGAGATGGTATCGCCAGGCCGTTGTTGGCTGCCAGAGTCCCAAAGCTGCGCGCACTTCAACTGGGAGCACCTCTGCGGCACACGCCTCTTAGACCGTTTCCCCGATGCCAAAACGACAGAGAACTTCATCGTATTAATTGATGTGCGGGAGCCTAAGACTGTTCCGATAGTTGAACCAAATACCCCTCATTTTTGGCTAAGTCATGGGGTTGGTTATGGTTCAACCGAGATCTGTAAGGTACGGACGCCGCGCAGGTCCAGCCAATAGCGCCCCCTGGCCTCAGCTACACGGATGAGCGCCGTATCGCAGGAAGGGCATCGAACGATCGTTCCCATGCCATGCTTGTAGACCATGAGTGCCCCCACGACATTCATTTGCCCGCATCCGGCACACGTCGCCTCAACGGTGGTCATCTCAAACGGAAAGATCTCTTGCAATATGCCAGCCGCCGCATTCCCGTCCAATCGGTTCTCCATTAAGCACCTCCTGTGGGTCCAAAACGCTCGGTCTTCACGCGGGCGGGGTCATGGCCCAGCACGACCAATTCCGCTGCCACGGATTCCACCAATGACGTGGGACCACAGACATAGATGAGCGGATGTCGCTCCGGCAGCCAGGCAACCTCCCGTAGCATCTCCTGATCGATGCGGCGGTGATAGCCGGTCCAATTGGGCGGCTGCACACGCGTCAGCGTGTGATAGACTTCCAGGGGCGCATCACCCCTGCTGAGTTGGTCCAGTTCCTCCCGGTAGATCGCCTCCTCAAAGGAGCGCGAGGAATACAGTAACCGGGTGGGGATAGTGCTTCCAGCCGCCTGGCGGTGACGGAGCATTGCCATGAAAGGCACGATCCCTGAGCCGCCCCCGACGAGGAACAGGGGACCGCCTAGCCGTGTCTCCCACACAAAGTAGCCACCAATCGGGCCGCGCAGTTCGAGTTGATCGCCCACCTGCAGTTCATCGACAAGGTAGGGAGAGACTTCTCCATCTTCTAACCGCTCGACGGTGATGGTGAGCTGCCCCTGGTCTTCTGGCGCGGAGGCAATGGAATAACTTCGCTCTGCCTGGTAACCGTCTTCAGCGGTCAGCCGCACATCCACATGCTGCCCCGGTCGGTGCCCGCGCCACTCGGGCAGCGCCAGCGTCAAGCTTTTCGCGCGGAATGTCTCGACGCGCGTCGACACCACCGTCCCCAATTGCCAGGTTAGTCGCCCCAGTAGCGCTGTTCTTTCCATGGATCCCCCTCGTTGTGATAGCCCAGCGATTCCCAAAAGCCTGGCTGGTCCTCTTCAAGGAGCCGCAGCCCCCGAACCCACTTGGCGCTCTTCCAAAAATACCGCTGCGGCACCAGCAGTCGCGCTGGTCCGCCATGCTCGGGCGGGATGGGCTGCCCTTCATAAGCGTAGACCACCCACGCCTTGCCGCCCGTTACTGTCTCCAGCGGCAGATTGGTGGTGTAACCACCATCACAGAAAGCAATGACATACTCGGCTGCCGACTCGATCCCAGCAAGCAGGGTATCCACTGAGACCCCTTCCCAGCGGGTATCCAGTTTCGACCATTTCGTCACGCAGTGAATGTCAGCGGTAATGGTTTCGTGTGGCAAGGCACGAAACTCCTCCCAGGTCCACCGTTTGGGCTGGTCGATTTCGCCTTCAATGGTGAAATCCCAGCGCTCCAGCGGCGTATGAGGCGTCGGCCCGGCGGAGAGCACCGGGAATCCCCGCTCGAGATATTGGCCGGGAGGAATCCGCCCAGTCAGACCGCTCTCCTGGCGGCGCCCATGAAAGCCACGGGAAATGAACCGATTACTCAACGCTCGCTCCTCTCTCCCTTCTTAAGCAAGGGTGTACTTCATACAATCCACGCGAGATGAGACGTATAGAGCTTGATCAAAGCTGGTGACACCATCAGGAATGGCATTCTGCTGCCAGCGACGGAGAAGATAGCCCACTATGCTAGCCGTCTCGGAGTCGCTCTCAGGCAGCATTGAGAGAGTCTCATGCTTTGTGGATTTGTTCCATCCGCTTTGATCTGCTCGCACTACTCGCACCAAGCCATGGAGGAACGCTTCCTTCAAGTCCTCCTCATACCCGTCTAGTTGGTAAAGGCCAGGAAGCGTAGTAACAGCTTCCCTTCCCCTCGGTTGCTGGCAACGAGCCCTCCTGGCCCTGCCAATGAGCACGCTTCTCTACTGATTCATATCTCATCACACCACCTGAAGCAAAAAGAGTCATTGGGAACAAGAAGCGGGAGGACCAATAGTGGCCCGTGTGATGCAGGCCAATGAAGACGTGATGATTGCCAGACCTCCGTATCATCTGCTTTGGAGAGGAGAAAACCCACCATGCTCCAATTTGACGAAGCCATCTCCAGTACGGTGCGCACCGATGGCAAACGCCCCCAGCCGAAAGCCCCTCCGGCGACGGGGCCGCTTTCGGCAGCCCAGCTTGAGAAAATGAACCGCTATTGGGACGCCGCCAATTACCTGACCATCGGCCAAATCTACCTGCAAGACAACCCGCTGTTGCACGAGTCACTGCGCCCAGAACACATCAAGCCGCGTTTGCTGGGCCATTGGGGTACCTCGCCCGGCCTGAGCTTCATCTATGTCCACCTGAACCGGCTCATCAAAGCGCAGGATGTGAATATGATCTATGTGGCCGGGCCAGGCCACGGCGGCCCCGCGCTGGTGGCGAACGTGTACCTGGAGGGCACGTATTCCGAGATCTACCCAGACGTCTCCCAGGACGAGCGCGGGATGCGCCGCCTATTCCGGCAGTTTTCGTCGCCTGGCGGCATCCCCAGCCATGTCAGCGTCACGACCCCAGGCTCCATCCACGAAGGCGGTGAGCTTGGCTATGTCCTGGCGCATGCCTTTGGCGCAGCGTTCGATAATCCCAACCTGATCGTGGCGGCGGTGGTGGGCGATGGCGAGGCCGAGACGGGACCGCTAGCCGGCTCCTGGAAAGGCACCAGCTTCCTCAATCCGGCCCGCGATGGAGCGGTGCTGCCCATCTTGCATCTCAATGGCTACAAAATTAGCGGGCCAACCGTCATGGGACGCTCAAGCGACGCAAAGGTGCAGGACATCCTGGAGGGGAATGGCTATGAAGCCTACTTTCTGGAAGGGGACGACCCCATGCGCCTGCACCAGGAATTCGCCGCGACGCTGGATAGCTGCTATGCCAAGATTCGCGCCATTCAGCAGGAGGCGCGCACGAGGGGCTTCTCTGGGCAACCGCCCTGGCCGGCAATCGTGCTGCGCACACCCAAGGGGTGGACTGGACCGAAGATGGTGGACGGTCAACCAGTCGAGGGCACGTTCCGCGCGCATCAGGTGCCGCTGGCGAACGTGCGCACCGACCCGCAGCATCTTGCTCAGCTTGAAACCTGGATGCGCAGCTATCAGCCGGAAACGCTCTTCGACCAGAACGGCACATTCGTTCCTGAGTTGACTGCGCTTGCGCCCACGGGCGAGCGGCGCATGGGAGCCAATCCCCATGCCAATGGGGGCAAGCTCTTGAGGGAACTGGATGTGCCCGATTTCCGCACCTACGCGTTGCCAGTGCCGCATCCGGCAACAGAGCGACATGAGTCGACGCGCCAGTTGGGGAAACTGCTACGCGACCTCTATACCAGCAATGCGCAGCAGGCCAGCTTCCGGCTGTTCTGCCCGGATGAAACCAACTCCAACCGCCTGGGCGATGTGTTTGAGGTGGAGAATCGCTGCTTTGTGGGCCAGACCGTCGACATCGACGACCACGTGTCGCAGAGTGGCCGGGTGATGGAGGTCTTGAGCGAGCACCTCTGCGAAGGTTGGCTGGAGGGCTATGTGTTGACCGGGCGGCACGGCCTCTTTGCCTCCTACGAGGCGTTTGCGATGGTGTCGGCCTCGATGACGGTCCAGCATACGAAATGGCTGGAGGAAAGCGTGAAACTGCCCTGGCGCGAGGCGATTGCCTCGCTCAATATCCTGCTCACCTCCACCAGTTGGCGCAACGATCATAACGGCTTTAGCCACCAGGGGCCGGGGCTGATCGATGTGATGCTCTCCAAGCGTGGGACGGTGGCCCGCATCTATCTGCCGCCCGACGCGAATTGCCTGCTCGAGGTGGCGGACCACTGTCTGCGCAGCCGGGATTATATCAATCTGATTGTGATTGATAAACAGCCACAGTTGCAGTGGCTAGATATGGAGGCGGCTACTCTGCACTGCACCCTCGGTTCCTCGGTCTGGCAGTGGGCCAGCAACGATCAGGAGCAGGAACCCGATGTCGTGCTGGCCTGCGCGGGCGATATTCCCACGCTGGAGACAGTGGCGGCGGCCTGGTGGCTGCGCCAGCGGGTTCCCGACCTGAAGGTTCGCCTGGTCAATGTCGTGGACCTCATGTCCCTCTTCCCGCGCTTCTTTCATCCTCACGGTATGGATGAAACCCGGTTCGTCGAGCTGTTCACCGCCAATAAGCCGGTCATTTTCGCCTTTCACGGCTATCAGCGCGCCATTCACGAGATTATTCATGGACGCCCCAATGCGGAGCGCTTCCATGTACGCGGCTTCCGCGAGCAAGGGACCACGACCACTCCCTTTGATATGGTCGTGATGAATGGGATGAGTCGCTATCACCTCTGCATCGAGGCGCTGCGTCATGTCCCACGCCTGCGTGAGCAGGCACAGGGCTTCATCTCCGAATGCAACAACCTGATTGCCAGGGCAACTGCCTACTCGCGCGAGCATCTGGAAGATATGCCAGAGATCGCCAATTGGGTCTGGACTGCATAAGACGAAGGAGGTTTCCTTGTGAGTACCGGCTATACCAGACCGCTCTATATTCTCCCGTTCGACCATCGCGCATCCTACATCTCGGGCCTCTTCGGTTGGAAGGAACCGCTGAATGTCGAGCAGATGGTCGCAGTTGCCAACAGTAAGCAGGTGATCTATGCCGGCTTTCGAGCCGCGCTTGCGGACGGGGTGCCGAAGGACCGCGTAGGCATCCTGGTTGACGAGGAATTTGGGTCCGTCATTCTGCGTGAAGCGATTAGCAAGGGCTATATCACGGCGGTATCCGTGGAGAAGAGCGGCCAGGAGGAGTTCGAGTTCGCCTATGGGGAGGACTTTGCCCAGCACATTGAAGCGGTGCATCCCACCTTCGCCAAAGTGCTCGTCCGCTATAATCCGGAAGGAGATGCAGCGCTCAACCAGCGCCAGGCCAGTCGACTCGCACGTCTCTCCGCCTCTCTGCACCGGGCACAGACGCTGTTTATGTTCGAACTGCTCGTGCCACCCGAGCCGATGCATCTGAAACAGGTGGAGGGGGACAAGAATGCCTATGACCTGCAGTTCCGTCCACGCTTGATGCAGCAAGCGATATACGCCTTACAGGACGCTGGGGTGGAGCCCGATGTCTGGAAGGTCGAAGGGCTAGACCGAGAGGTCGATGCCGTCAAGCTGGTGGAGGTGGCTCGGCGTGAAGGACGCAACACCGTGGGGCTCATTGTGCTGGGACGCGGGGCGGAGCGAGAGCGGGTCGTGCATTGGCTGAAGACGGCGGCGAGAGTCCCCGGGTTCATCGGGTTTGCCGTCGGACGCACAAGTTTCTGGCAGCCGCTGGTCGAAGTGGAGGCCAAACGCCTCTCCAAAGAGGAGGCTGCCAGGCAAATCGCCCAGAACTTTGAAGCCTGGATCCGCATCTTTGAGGAAGCCCACAGCACATAAGCGCCTGCGCTCAACCAGGCACACCGGAGTTGACTTGTGTGGATACCGCGAACAACGAGCGGGGGCTGGAATGAGCCTCGGTCTGGGGTCAGGGCTATACAGGGAGCCAACGCCAGGCACACAAAGTCATAGACCTCCTTTTCCCCGGTTGGCACGGAACTCTTCGATGATCTGACGATCCTCGTCGTTCAAGTCATGGATCTCAGTCAAGAAATCCGCCTGTTCTCGAAGAAGTGTCCCTCTTCGAGATCCTGGATCAGCGTGGGGTGCACTGGCTGCCACCCCAGCCGCTCGCGGGTCAGCGCGCTCGACGTCGGGTTGTCTATTGAGGAGAAGGGTCCGAGCCAGCGAAAGTGCTTGCCCGCGTCCTCTGGAGAGATGGAGGCAACCGGGAGATCGAGATGCCGACCGATCACCTCGGCGATGGTGCGGATCGGCACGCCCTCTTCCGCGACTGCGTGCAGCACCGATCCCGCTGGGGCCTTCTCCAGCGCCAGACGGAACAGGCGAGCGGCATCGAGCCGGTGTACAGCGGGCCAGCGGTTCGAACCATCGCCGACGTAGCCGGAGACGCCCTTCTCACGGGCGATAGCGACCAGGATCTCCGTGAAGCCGCCTCTGCTTTTGTCGTGAACCGAGGGAGACAGTCGCACGATCGATGTGCGCACGCCGCGCCGGGAGAGCGCGAGCGCCACGTTCTCCGATACGACCCGGGGCGCGACCGACCCGGCGTCGGCCACGTCCTTTTCCGTCCCGAGACGCCCCTGCGGGAGAAAGAAGGTGAGCATCAATGTTCCCGAGGTGATCACGAACGGCTTGCCGGAGCCTTCGAGCGCTGCTCCGATGGTCTGGACGGCGTGCAGATCCGTGCGCACAGCGCCCTCGTAGTCCGAGAAGATTCCCTTGTCGTCCGCGACGAAGTCGTGGATAAACGCGAGGTGGATGACCCCGTCAGATGCAGCCGCTGCGCTGCACAGGCTGTCAAGATCATCGAGGGAACCACGATGCACCTGTGCGCCAGCGGCAGCAAGCGAGGCAGCGGCTGCATCTGAGCGCGCCAGGCCGAGGACCTGATGGCCCGCCTCAATCAGTTCGGGGACGACGGCGGAGCCGATAACACCGGTCGCGCCGGTAACAAAAACTTTCATGAGAAATTCCTCCAGTACATGTAGATGGTAATGTAACTCAAGGGTGGCCAGATGTTGAGGTCCTTGCTGGTCATAGCTCGGAGCATCTCTCCGCGCAAGAGTGCTGGCGCGCTGCTGTCCCGTCCAGCTCCAGTTGGGAACTGGACATCTTGGGTGTAGGTGACGTAGCCGTACCCGTCACAGCCGACAGCACATCCCAATTGTAAAGGCCGCTGCAGGTACTATGCCCACGCTCTCTCCGCATCTCGTTGCGCACCCCATGGGTGTGTGAGCGACTCTGGGGTGTCTCTCCGGGTGTTTTCCTCTTGCCGGAATCGGACAAGCAGGTGCTGGGATGATGCCCCTGGACGGCCCTATCCTGCGCTGCGTGTCACCAGGGGCAGGGTAGTCAGGGCTCTGTAAAAGTCCATGCCAAGGGCGAACCCGCTCTCCGCTGGAATAGGTTATGCAGCGAACACTCTCGCGACAGCATCTTGTATGACGATAGGCGTTCTTCCCGCATGGAAACAGGAGTGAATCGATGTCAACCGTGTTAGTGACTGGAGGAACCGGCACCTTGGGCCGAGCGGTAGTGGCTCGCTTGCTGAACAGACCACATCGCGTGCGTATCTTGAGCCATCAGGCACACCCGGTAATGCCGGCTGCTGTCGAAGTGGCACCAGGCGATCTCGTCTCTGGCGCGGGGCTACGCGAAGCGGCCAGGGGAGTGGAAGTGATCATCCATTGCGCCACCAATTGGAGGGACCCTCTGATGAGAACCGATGTCGCGGGCACGCGCGCGCTGCTTCAAGCAGCGCGGGCTGGAGGCTTGCCTCACATCCTCTACATTTCGATTGTGGGCGTCGATCGGACGGAGTATCCGTACTATCGGGCCAAGTGGGAAGTGGAGCAGATGGTGGCGCAATCTGGATTCCCCTGGACCGTCTTGCGGGCAACGCAGTATCACCCCTTTGTCCAGTATCTGCTGCAGTCCTGCGGCGCAGATACCCAGCCGGAGGTCGTGGTACCTGGTGGGATCCGCATGCAGTCGATTGATGTCGGTGAAGTAGCCGATCGCCTGGTGCTGCTGCTGGAACGCGGTCCCTCCGGGCAGACACCAGAGATGGGCGGGCCGCAAATTCTGTCGCTGGAAGCGATGGCCCAGGTCTATGTACACCTTCGGGGCCGTCAGGCAACGATTCGCTCTGCCGAACCTACCGACGAGATGTATACGATGATGCGCACGGGCATCATCGTGACCCCAGCGCATGCCGAGGGGAAGATCACCTGGGAGCAGTATCTCCAGCACATCCTTGGAAAACAACCGGCTCCAGCCTACTAGAGCGGTGTTCGAGATGCGATGAGCTATTGCTCCGGAAAGGGGAGATACAGCTTATGATGCTTGTGACAGGTGCCACGAGTGCTGTGGGGAGTGCCGTCATTGAAGAACTGCTGGCACGAAAGATCCCCGTGCGCGCCTTCGTGCATCAACCATCGGCGGCTGAAAAGCTGGAAGCGCAGGGCGCAGAAGCCGTTGTCGGGGATATGACCGAGCGAGCCAGCGCCCAACAAGCGCTGCGAGGAATCGAACGGGTCTATCTGATCTCCCCGAGCTCTGAGCAGATCTTCGCGATCGAGCACCTCTGGGCCGAGGAAGCCAGAAAAGCGGGGATACACTACCTCATCAAACAATCTGAAATAGGGGCAGATCCTCACTCATTCAGCCCGTTACTCCAACAGCATGGGAGAGCAGAGGAAGCCATGCGCACCTCAGGTGTACCCTACACCATTCTCCGGACGCTCTACTTCATGCAAAACTTTGGCCCCATGTATGCCCAGTCCATTCGCACCCGCGGCATGATCTTTGCCCCGCTGGCCAATGCCCGTATTAGCTATGTGGATGCACGCGATGTTGGTGCGGTTGCCGCCCATCTGCTCACCGATGAGGGGCGCCAGGACCAGGAATATGAGGTGACTGGCCCGGAAGCCCTCTCCTGTGAACAATTGGCGGAGATCTTCTCCACGCTCTTGAAGGTGCCCGTTCGCTACACGGCCATCTCGGATGAGGAGGCGCAACAAGCGTTCTTGAAACGCTATCCTGCCTGGACTGCCCATGCCGTGCTCACTCTCCTGCAATTTTATCGCCAGGGAGGCGGAGCCCGTGTGACGCGGGTAATCGAGGAGGTCACCGCCCACCAACCCTGTACGGTCGCCACCTACCTGACTGAGCATCTCCAGACGTTCCAGACCGTCTGAGTGGAGGAGACGAAACAGAAGAGGAAGGTGAGAACAGGAGTCAAGCTTTCCCTGTTTTGGTTGGGAACATGGGATATGAGCGCGACGTGCTTGGCTCTTTTGGCCGCCGGATGGCGAAAGCAGCCTGTACAGCCGCTCTCTTGAGCGCGCGTCTTGCCGCTTACAGTATCTTGAACCCATGACAGGTGCTGCCATGAGCCTCGTTTAGACGGCAAGCCGCCTGGGCCGAACTGCCGCTGCCCCTATCCCTGGGCCGAAGGCTGTCGGGACTACTTTTCTGCCGATATTATACGCCCCGTTCACGTCGCTGTGGAGCAGGCGGTTGCCGCTGGCACGATACCAGCGCCCATCCCGCCTGCCACTGAAGTGTGGGTGCTCTTCCCGCGCTGGATCGTAGGTCGACAGGGGATCACGATCCAGGAAGCTGGCCTGGCTGGTGTAGCTCTCCTCGGTCAGGATCACCCGGATCCCCACCAGCTCGGCCTTGTAAGTCAAGAGGTCGATGAAGCGCGCATGCAGAATCTGTACGAACTCCTGATTGTGCTTGTGCCCCAGCTCCACCCCTTGCTTCCACAGCGGGTTCTTGCCGATGACGAGTGTGCCGATGCCTTCCTCCACCAAGAGTTTGATGATGCGACGGCTGGCCGTGTGCAGGTACTGCAGGACGCGGCGATTGCGCTTCGTCGTGAGCCGATCCAGTTGGCGAGAGGTAAAACGGTTCGCTTTGGCAAGCTGCTGCTGCAGGTGTGCGCGCTGTTTGTTGTAAAGCTGATTGGTCGCCTTCAGCGGGTGGCCATTGCCCAGGCGTGGGACAAAACCCGGCTTGTTGGAGACCAGGGCGGAGAGGACGTTGACCCCCAGGTCGGCGGCCACAAACAGCTCAGGAGCCACCGGAGCGGGTGTGACCTCGCGCTGGTAGACCACCTCCAGCACGTAGTGATCGGCTTTGGGTACCAGGCGCACCTGATCCACCGTCTTTCTGGACTGCTTGGTCTGCCCCAGTGCCCCCAGGCCGCTGAGGGCAATCAGGCCGCGGTTCAGCTCCCGTTTCCAGATGGCTCCCCGCTCATAGACCAGGAGATTGCGCCCGGCCGTCTTGTGCTTGTACTTCGGCAGCTTCGGGCGACCGGTGAACTGCTCGGGATGCTCGCGCCAGACTTGCATGGCTTCGAAGAAGGACTCCCACGCCTGGTGCAGCTGGAGCAGCACCTGATTGCTCACCTTGCGCGGGAGCGCCTGGTAGGCGGCGTGACCCTTGATCAGGTGATAGACCGCCGTGTTGTTCAGGTAGATGCCCTCCTTGAGGAAGGCCTGGCGCACGAGGTAGTTGGCGGCGTTCCAGAGGTTTTTGGAGGCGAAGGCGGCCGCATCGATCGAGCGATAGTGCGGATCGGTGCGTGTGATCACGTGTTGTTCAACCAACCGCATGGGCGACTCCTCCTGAGCGTAAAGGCGCTGGTGGCCCTCCACCCTCCTGCAGCTTTCGCGAGCGGAGAGCTCCTGCTCAGGAACAAGTGTACCACATCCAGGCACCGGAGGCAAGCGAGATCGCTGACCCCCTCTGACCAACGATGCGCAGAAAGCGAGAAACCTATTCCACAACCGGCTGTTCCCGACGGCGGCCTTCCAGTTCCTGGGGGTCGATGCTGATGCGGGCCGCGCGTTCGTGCGTAAGGATCCCCCAGCCCCAGTCAATCAGCACATCCAGCCGGTTGCGTATGCCGCTCAGTTCAGTCAGGTGGACCCCCAGCCAGGCGATCCAGGCAGGCGCTCCCTGGAGAGTCAGCCCACGCGGGAACTCGCAGACCGCTTCCCCACGCCCAATGGTTGCCATCGTGCCCAGGTTGACGTAGTGGAACGGCTGGCCCGGTTCGCCCATCAGGCGGCGTGCAATCTGATGGGCGGCGTGATGCCCCGCCTGGATGGCCGGCTGTGCCAATTGGGGGAGCGGATGCCCATCTGCGGTGATCTGAGCCAGGTCGCCAACCACAAAGACCTCAGGGTGCGCCGCAACGCTGAGGTCGGAGGACACGACGATGCGCCCCGCTTTTCCTTGCAGCAGGCCGAACGCCTTCGCCTGGGGGATGGCTTGCAGCCCGCCAGCCCAGATGGGGGTGTGCGTCCGAAGCGTTTCCCCTGATTGGAGCCGCACCCGGTTGGTGCTCACCTCCGTCACGGTCTCCCCCAGGCGCACCTCCACCTTGCGCTCTTCGAGCACACGGCGGGCGTAGGTGCGCAGCGACGCTTGCATGAAGGGCAGCAGCCACTGGCCCATCTCGACCAGCACCACGCGCGCTTTGTTCACCGCGAGGTCGGGGTAGTCTCTGGGCAGGACGTGCAGGAAGAGATCGGCCAGCGCCCCAGCGGTCTCGACGCCGGTCGGTCCCCCGCCGACGATCACGAAGGTGAGCAGGCCCTCCTCCACCAGCGCTGGCTGGCGCTCAGCTGCCTCGAAACAAGCGAGAATCTGGGTGCGTACCCGGAGAGCATCGGGCAGTGAGTAGAGCGGGAAGGTATGCTCGGCAGCGCCAGGAATGCCAACATAGCTGGCGGTGGCGCCCGCCGCCAGCACGAGATAGTCAAAGGGCAAGGACTCGCCCTCCGCAAGTAGCAGTTGGTGGGCCTCCCAGTCGATGCGGGTGGCCGTTGCCTGGCGGACGGTGAGGTTGTCCTGGTGCTGGAACAGGGCGCGCACTGGCCGACCAACGTCTTCGGCATTCAGCAGGGCGGTTGCCACCTGATAAATCAGGGGTTTAAAGGTGTGATAGTCATGCTGGTCCACCAGGGTCACGTCAACGGGGAGGTGGGCCAGCCCCTCAGCGGCGGCCACCCCGCCGAAGCCTGCCCCGACAATCACCACGCGTTTGTGCTGGGGTGCAGGAGGATGAGTCGTCATCAAGCGGCTCCTTTGGCTCCTTTGGCAAGCGGCTGATTCGACGAACCGTGCGCAGCATGGACATTCCGCGCCTCTAGGCCTACAACTTTCATGCCAAGACCGTGCTCAACCGCTCTCCCCAGCGTTTGCCTCCCTGTTCCGCTTCTTCTACGTTATTCGAGAACGGAGGGGCGAGGTGGTATGACATCTGCAACGCCGAAAAGAACGTTGGTGGGAGGGAGGAGGAAGATCTCCCTCCAGCAGGGAACACCATCATGAAGCGGGTGTCCCTCGTGTGGCATGAGCCGGATTTGTACGCTCTCGCCGCTCGTTGTTCTTGCGGATGCATACGGTGATACGAAAGCGCCCGTGCAAGGTGGCAGCAGAAGGGAGAGAGTGGGATGCCACAAGCTACACCTTATGATGCGATTGTGATCGGGACCAGTCGGGGAGGCAAGTTCCTCCCCATTGCCTTCGCGCAGGCAGGCCGCAAAGTGGCGCTCATCGAGTGCGACCACCTTGGCGGTGTCTGCGTCAATGTGGGCTGTACCCCCACGAAAACGATGGTTGCCAGCGCCCGGGTGGCCGCTCTGGCACGACGTGGCGCGGACTACGGCGTCCATAACGGCCCCGTTTCGGTTGATCTGCAGGCCGTCCGCCAACGCAAACAAGCCATCGTGGAGGAGGGGCGCAGTAATTACAAGAACCGTCTCACTGCAGCGCAAGAGGCGACGCATGGGCTAGATCTCTTGCAGGGTGAGGCCCATTTTCTCGCGCCCAAAACACTGGAAGTCCAACTCACGAGCGGCGAGACGCAGCAGATCACCGCGCCCCTGATTTTGATCAACGCAGGCGCCCGGCCAGCCCCTCTCACCATCAAAGGCGCCGAATGCGTCCCTGTCCTCAATTCCAGTTCGGTCATGGAGCTGGACACGCTCCCCGACCATCTCTTGGTCATCGGGGGCGGCTATGTGGGGCTGGAGTTCAGCCAGATGTTTCGTCGCTTTGGCAGCCAGGTCACGCTCATTGAGCGCCAGCCACGCCTGCTGATGAGCGAGGATGAAGACGTGAGTGAGGCTATTGCAGAGCTGTTTCGCCAGGATGGGATCACGATGCTGACAGGCACCACGCCAGAGCAGGTGGAGCAGCGCGACGGGCGCCTGCACCTGACCGCACGCACCCCGCACGGCGAGCAGCAGCTGAGCGGCTCGCATCTGCTCGCAGCCGTCGGGCGCATCCCGAACACCGAAGCGCTCACCCTCGACGCGGCTGGCATCCACCAGGACGCGAAGGGGTCCATCCAGGTGAATGAGCGTCTGGAAACGAACGTGCCGGGCATCTACGCGCTGGGGGATGTGAAAGGCGGACCAGCGTTTACCCATGTCACGTACAATGACTTCATTATTTTGCGGACCAACCTGCTTGAACATGGCAACGCCAGTACGCAGGATCGTGTGGTGCCCAATACGATCTTCATCGATCCCGAGCTGGGACGGGTGGGTCTGAGCGAGCAGGAGGCTAGAGCCCAAGGATGCAACATTCGCGTGGCAAAAGTGCCTATGACTCAGGTGGCTCGTGCGATAGAAACCGGCGAGACGCGCGGCTTCATGAAGGCCATCGTCGATGCCGAGACCCACCAGATCCTGGGCTGTGCCATGCTCAGCGCGGAAGGCGGCGAGCTGATGACCATCGTGCAGTTTGTGATGCTGGGCAAGCTGCCCTACACGGCGTTAAGAGACGGCATGATCACCCACCCCACCCTGGCGGAAGGACTCAATAATCTGTTTCTGGCGCTCGATGCGTAGGAACAAGCAGAAGCATCATCAGGATACTGGGCCACAAGCATAGCTGCCCATCAAAATGAGCGCAACCTGGCGTGCCACCCAGTAAAGCACTAGTCAGCCAGCCTGCGCTCACTCTGGATGAGCAATTCGCAAAGAGGCCTAGAATCCTGATGATGATGTTCAACACGCTTTCTCACCAAGGGTGAAATGCTTAGGAAGGAAAGAGCGACATGAAAGCCATCCGTATTCATGGTCGTGGCGGCCCAGAGCGGCTCGTCTATGAAGACATACCACCACCACAGCCTGACCAGGCAGAAGTGTTGGTTCGCGTCTATGCCACAGGGGTCATCTGGACAGAATTGACCTGGGATGAGACCTATCAGACGGAAGCAGGAAACCCACGCGCGCTCCCCATCCCAGGACACGATGTCTCCGGAGTCGTGGAGCGGATTGGCCCTGGCGTCACCGATCTTGCGCTCGGATCAGAAGTCTATGGTCTCACCGCCTTTGATCGGGACGGAGCCGAAGCAGAATACACCATTGCGCGCACGAGCGAGCTTGCTCCCAAACCGCGCTCCCTTGACCATGTGCAAGCCGCTGCGGTTCCACTGAGTGCCCTGACAGCCTGGCAGGCGCTCTTTGATCACGGGGGTCTGGTTGCGGGACAAACGGTCCTGATCCACGGCGCAGCGGGCGCCGTTGGAGTCTTTGCCGTCCAACTGGCACGTTGGACTGGCGCGCAGGTCATCGCCACCGCTTCCTCACGCCATCGCACCCTGCTGAGCGAGCTAGGAGCCACCCAGATGATCGACTACACCACCACGCGCTTTGAGGAGGTCGTCCCTGCGGTTGATCTCGTCTTCGATCTGGTTGGCGGCGACACGTTGGAGCGATCCTGGAAGGTCGTGAAACCAGGAGGAGTGCTGGTCTCCGTCGTCAGCCCACGACCCTCTTTTGAAGGAGCACAGGCCTCTGGGGTACGCCCGGCCTGGTTTATCGTTGAACCCAATCGGAGGCAACTGATCCAGATCAGCGCCTTGATCGATGCGGGACAGATGCGACCGATCATCCAGGCCGTCTTCCCGCTTTCCCAGGCACGCCAGGCGTATGAGCAAGGAGCGAGCGGGCACACACAAGGCAAGATTGTCCTCCGTGTGGTGGACACCAGTGGTTCAGAGGGCGCTTAAGCACGGGAGCGATACCCTGCAGGCTGGAACCACCGGAGACGCATCGGCGCTCGTCACGGAAGCCACCGCCTCCCCGATGGCGTCTGTCACCGCCTCGCGCCCCCGTGCGGCTGCCCGGCGCAAGCGCGTGTTGCTCTTGGAGAACGCCTCTCCAGAGTGCGCGTGAGGTCTGGCGAGGACGAGGGCGAGCAGCGCAGCGTCCATCCGCGCTTCTCCACCAGGTGACGAAGAGCCTCGCCTTGGTGCGCAGAAAGGCTTGTCAAGGATCACGAGTCTCCCCCGGCTTGAGGGTCGGGGCCAACCCCTCACGCACGGAGGTGGCAAAAGCGAGGGCATCGGTGCCTCCTTCACTGGGAGAGGCGCGCCTGGATGCCTGAGAGGCGAGAGGGCAGCAAGCCTGGTGGTGGTTCTGCCCTGGTTGCGTGGTACCTGGCTCGCTCGCGCGCTGGCCTTTGGGTGTCCAGGCATAAAGCGGGGTGAGGGCCACAGGGGTGCCGCTCTCATCCAGAAAGACCACCTGTCCGGCATCCAGGTGGCTTACCTGCTCGCGCCAGGTGGCACGGGCGGCTTCGTCCCGTAGGCTTTCTGCCAGCGACTTTTTGTATGCGTCCAGCGCAGCCGACGCGAGCTGACGCCACATCGTGGCGACGCTCACAGGCTTTCCCTGTGCCTCTTCCCACCAGACGCACCAGTTGTTCCAGCATATGGGCTGTTGGAATCGTTTGGTGGAGGCCGGTTGCTTGCAGAGTAAGAAGAGTTTCATCTTGAGAACAGGCGTTTGGCGTCAGGCAGAGTCGGTCCTTTTGCCAGGATGCCTCAGGAAGGACCCTTGTCTCGCTGCTCCGCTTGATGACCGCTCACGCTGCTCCGCGTTGGGATCGGCGTCGGCGACGCCACAGCACCCCGCAGAGAATCGCTGGGAACCACGCCAAGAGGGGGATGAGCATGCCCAGCCAATCGCGTGCTGGGTACGGCACGAAGAGCACGATCACCACCGCCAGCAGGACCATCAGCGCCAAACCACTTCCCAAGGTGATGCAGCCAGCCGTCTCCTGGGTGGTTGGCGCAGGAATGGGGATTCCCGCGGCTTGCCTCGCCTGCACGGCACTGGTGACGACCCGGCTCCGCCAGACGATGATGGCCGCTGCCCCGGCGACCACCACAGCCAGAGCCGCAAACAGCAAGAGTATCCCCAGATGGAACAAGAGGTCATTGAACGTAAACAACCCGATGAAGAGCGGCACGATCCAGCCCAGCATCAGCAGTACCAAGACCACCAAGAAGCTGATCTGAAACCGCTTTTCTCCTGCGGTGGAGGGGATGGGGGGCCGCCGCAGAAAGATGAGGACGGCCTGGAGATGGAGAGGTACTTTGTTTCCGTGCATGCACTGGCTCCTTCGCTCCGGTGGGGATGTTCCTCCTTGCCTCCAAGTATACAACGAAACACGCCAGTCGTGGGCCGCTCACCTCTGGCGCACACTCGTCTGACATCCGCCTTGCTACCTGGAGTGCTTGATCGCTCGAACCAGATGATGCGAGCCTGCCAGCAGGAACGAGGAGCATCCCATAGCTTGCTTGCATGACCTGGCGGGCTCGCCGACTCTGCGGGATCAGGATCGGCATCGTCTCCAGATCAGGGTGCCTCCGGGTCGTTCAGGCAACAGGTAAGAAGCGGCGTTCCAGATAGGGCAACGAGGCGCGCCCCGAGGCATGGCGTTTGATCAGTTTTAAGCGGGTGATGTGCCCTTCGACTGGCCCGGTGCTGTAGGGCAGGCTGAGTCCGGCGACAATAGCGGCTTTGTCCTGTTCGACACTGCGGGCGAAAGAGACGAAGGCCGAAAGTCCAGAGGTGCGCATCTGGCCCAACCACGCCTCCAGCCCCTCATTCGTGTGCCTGCGAATGAAGCTCAGCCAGCGCCAGGTCAGATCCCGTGCCTGCGCGATGACCGGGTCCAACTGACAAACGACCTCCAGACGCTGTGTGGCCGCAGGCGTCAAGGTCTCCGGACGGGCGATGATCCAGCCGATGATTTTGCCCGGCGTCAGGTCTTCTAGCGGCGACGGGAGAACCGAGACCAGGGCGGCAGAGGAACTCCGACGACGAGGCCCGTCCCGCCAGCGCCCTAAACGCCGATAGATACTGCGCAGCGACCCGCGATAGCCCTGGGCTTTCACCTCTTCCCACAACACGAGGCCCTGGCGCTCGCCCTCCTCCCAGCGCCGGTGCAGATAGGGCGTGATCCACTCCAGCGCGTTGCGGCGCGGTTTGCGGAGACCCGCGTGCGGGCCGTGTTCCTGTGCCAGCCAACGGTAAATCGTCTGGTGACTCACACCCAGGCGTTGGGCGATCAGCTTCACCGAATCCCCAGCTTGAGCGAGGGTCAGGGCCTGCTGATAGCGCGCTTCGCCAGGCGAGGGAGGGCGAAGCTGTTCGGGACGGACGGCTGGAACGGGCGCGGCTGGCGCCTCAGCAGGACGCCAGGCGTTCGTCAGCACTTTCCAGCGGGCCGACACAACCTTGTCCAGTTGCTCCGTCAGATTCTTGGCTAAGTGAAAGCGATCTGCCACCTGCTGGGCTTGCGGCAGCGCGGCAGTGATTGCAGCAGCGAACTCTTTGGAGCGATCACGCGCCACGACGGTGATCGTAGGGTGGTGCTTGAGCCACTGCGTTACGCACCCCTGCGACCGTTCTGCGAGCAAGGCAATCGGCTTCCCGCGTTCCAGATCGACAATAGTGGTCCCGTAGCGCTCGCGGCGCTTCCATGCCCAATCATCCAGTCCAATGACCTGCGGAGGCGGAAAGGCCGGGAGCGGCAGCGCATGCAGACGGCGCAGAATGCCGCGCCCGCTGACCCGCAGGCCCAGCAGTTTGGCGCTGCGCGCACTAGATGCCCCACCGTGTTCCTGCCCCAGCCGGGCGAGCCACTGTTGCAAGGCAAAGGTGAAGCGTCCATGCGGCGCAGTGACCTGAGGCAGCCGTTCGGTAAAGATGCGGCGTGGACAGGTCGGCTGATCACAGTAAAATTTGCGGCCGCGCAAGTGCAAGAGGACGGGGGTGTGCTGGAGCGGCAGATCCATGACGGTGCGCTGATACCAACTATGCACCCGCTGGGCTTTCGTCCCGCACAGGGGACAGTGGGCACTGTGGGTGATGCGTTCGCACCGCAGGATGAGGCGGTCAGGCTCACGACAGAAGGCGAGCAAGCGGAAACCACGCAGGTGGGGAAAGAGAGACTGTAGGGACATCCTATCACTCCTGTTCCCTACAGTCTATCACACAAGCGTCCTCCACCAAACGATTCCAACAGCCAGCATATGTGTCACTGGTGAGGACAAAGAGATTGTCAAATCACACCCTGTATGTCCCTCTGGAAAGCTGAGTATTGGCATGCCTTCTTTCACCTACTGGATGATCGCTTTGTCCAGGAGCCCGACTCCCTCGCTGGCCAGGGCCAGCGGCGGAGATCAGGGCGGACCTGGGAAGGTGGAGCAGGCAACCTCTGGCTCGCTTGCTGCCACGCTCATGGGTTTGGTCTCCGCTTTGCAGCGCGAGCCGTGAGGGCTGCTCACAGTCCCAAAGCACAAGAGAGATTGCCATCAACTTTTGAGAAGCGAGACGTTTGTTTCTGCTTGCGAACCCATCCCCCGCTTGCACTGGATCTCCCCATAGAAGGAGCCACATCTATGCAACATCCTCCATGCAGGCAGAGCGACATGCGCATCTCGCACCTGGGTTGGTGCTATCTGGGGATCTCGGAAAGGATGAGGCCACCAATGCGATTGAATCGCAGGCCACTCTTGACCAGGGGTTGGAGTCGAGCCTCATGTTCCTCGATCCGGCTGACCAGCTTGGCCTGGCTCAGCATGAACGGCACACGGTCCGCGCTTGCCAGGTTCGGCATGTGTCGTGAGCGGCTCATCGCGGCGCTGAGCGCGCTCCAGGTCCAGCGCTCGGCACTGGATCGCGCGCCTATGGAGCATGTTCTTCCACCAGGGGGCGGCTGGTGAGCGAGGGGCATGACAGACCGCAGAGCCGGACCGGAGCAGGCCAGGCCCCTTGCAGCGACCACCTCGATATGCGGGTGACAGAGCAGCATCATCCGGTCCCCCACCTCCAGGCTTACCTGGTGCTGATTGGGGTATTCGCCGCTGGGGTGCTGGGCACCACTCTGCCCACCCCGCTCTACGTCCTCTGGCAGGAACAGTATCGGTTTCCCGCCGTCATGATCACCATCCTCTTTGCAGGCTATACCGTGGGCCTGCTGACGGCCCTCCTCTTCTTCGGCCGCCTCTCCGACCACTTCGGGCGTCGCCCAACGCTGCTCCTCGCGGTTGGCCTGGCCTGTGTGAGTACCCTGCTCTTTGTCCTGGCCCAGCAGGTCTTGTGGCTGTTGGTCGGGAGACTCCTGTCTGGACTGGCCGCCGGGCTCCTGACCGGAACAGCAGCGGCGAGCCTGGCGGAGCTGCATCCGGCAGGCAACACGCGCCAGGCTGGACGTCTGACCACCGTCACCAATCTCGGAGCCATGGGACTGGGTCCGCTCGTGGCTGGTCTCTTCGCTCAGTTTGCCCCGGCCCCAACCCGGTTGGTCTTTGTCTTCTACCTGCTCATCCTCGCCGTGACCCTCCTGCTGGTGGGGGTGCTGCCAGAACCCGTGGAGGCCCCGGATCGTGTGTTCGACCTGCGCCCTCGGCTGGGAGTGGCTTCCTCCGCCCACGCGGTCTTCTGGCCAGCAGCGGTGACGGCCCTGTGCCTCTCCACCCTGCTGGATCTCTTTGCCGCCCTGGCCCCGACGTTCCTGAGAGGCATTCTCCACGAACCAAACCTGGCGCTGGCTGGAGGGGTGGTCTGCGTGCTCTTTAGCACTGCTGCCGTCTCCCTGCTACTCATGCACGGCCTCACCAGTCGGAGGGCGCGCCTCTTCGGGGGGATCCTGCTGCTCCCAGGTCTGGCGCTCATCGAAGTCGGTATGGTCCTGTCGGCTTTCCCCTCCCTCCTCGCCGGCACCGTGATCGCGGGCGTGGGGGCAGGATTGGCGTATACCGGATGCCTGGCCGCCATCAACCAGGTGGCACCGCCGGAACGCAAGGCCGAGATGGTCTCAGCCTACTTTGTGGTCGCCTCCCTGAGTAGTCTCCCGGTGGTGGGCGTAGGTGTGCTTGCGCAGCATACCAGCTTGCTCGCTGCTTCGCTCTTCTTGGCGCTTTTGCTGGCGCTCCTGCTCCTGCTCACGTTGGCCGCATTGCTCTGGTTTGACCGAAGGGAAAGGGGCGGCAAAAGATGAAGGCGGGCAGTGGCTAACTTTCTGCGATAAAGCAATCGAGAGGCATCGTGCGCTGAGACGTGAGATAACGCATGAGGAAGGCAAATATGCAAGGGGAAAGTCCTATGCAGCTCCCTGATCCACAGCAAGAGAGCTAGAAGCAACAGGCAGCAGAAGCTGTAGCGCAGTTGATTGAAGATGGGATGGTGATTGGCCTGGGCTCTGGGTCCACCGCAACATTTGTGGCTCATGCGCTGGCTCAGCGCATTCAAGCCGGTTTGCATCTAGTGGGGGCTGTCCCAACCTCAAAAGCCATGCAGAACCTTGCTGCTGCTTTGGGGATTCCGCTGACCACCCTGGACACCCATCCCGTACTCGATCTCGACCTGGATGGGGCCGACGAGAGTGACCCACAGCTGTCACTCCTGAAAGGTGGGGAAGGTGCGCTGCTGCGTGAGAAAATTGTCGCCTCGGTTTCGAAGTGCTTTCTTGTGGTTGCCGACCAGTCGAAGCGCGTGGCCAACCTGGGAGAACGTTTCCCCCTTCCAGTCGAGGTGGTTCCATTTGCCGCCCATCCAGTGCGCACGCGCCTGGAGGACTTGGGAGCCACCGTCACACCGCGTCACCAAGCGGGGTATGCCTTTATCACCGACAATAGCAATGTGATTCTGGATTGCCGCTTCCCCTCTTCCATTGGGGGTCCAGAAGCCCTCGATGCTCGTATCCATCAAATTGTTGGGGTCGTTGAGACCGGTTTCTTTTTCCATCTGGCCCATCAGGCGGTGATTGGAGGGCCTCATGGCGTCCAGATGTTGCCATGATCACGTGGGGAAGGACGAACTCAAATTCCCCAGAAGGCGAGGTGGTATGACATCTGCAACGGGAAAAAGAATGTCGGCGGGAGGGAACGAGGAAGCGCTCCTCTCCAGCAGGGAACACCATCGTGAGGCGGGTGTCCCTCGTGTGGAATGAGCCGGATTGGTCCGTTGAGCCGGTAGCTGTTCTTGCTGATGAATACGTTGATGCGAAAGCGCCCGTGCAAGGTGGCAGCAGAAGGGAGAGAGTGGGATGACACAAGCAACCAGCTATGATGCGATTGTGATTGGGACCAGTCATGGAGGCAGATTCCTCCCTATTGCCTTCGCACAGGCAGGCCGCAAAGTGGCGCTCATCGAGTGTGACCACCTTGGCGGGGTCTGCGTCAATGTGGGCTGTACCCCCACGAAAACGATGGTTGCCAGCGCGCGTGTGGCCTCTCTGGCACGGCGCGGCGCGGACTACGGCGTCCACACCGGCCCCGTTTCGGTCGATCTGCACGTTGTCCGCCAACGCAAACAAGCCATTGTAGAGGGTGCGCGCAGCGGCTTCGAGCACCGTCTCACAGCAGCGCAAGAGACGACGCATGGGCTAGATCTGTTGCAGGGTGAGGCCCATTTTCTCGCACCCAAAACACTGGAAGTCCAGCTCACGAGCGGCGAGACGCGCCAGATCACCGCGCCCCTGATTTTGATCAACGCTGGCGCCCGGCCGGTACCTCTCACCATCAAAGGTGCCGAATGCGTCCCTGTCCTCAATTCCAGTTCGATCATGGAGCTGGACACGCTCCCCGAACACCTCTTCGTTATCGGCGGCGGCTATGTGGGGTTGGAGTTCGGCCAGATGTTTCGTCGCTTTGGCAGCCAGGTCACGATCATACAGCGCAATTCCCGCCTGCTGCCGCGCGAGGATGAAGACGTGTGTGAGGCCATTGCAGAGCTATTTCGCCAGGATGGGATCACGGTCCTGACCAACACCACGCCAGAGCAGCTGGAGCAGCGCGACGGGCGCCTGCACCTGACCGCACGCACCCCGCAGGGCGAGCAGCATCTGAGCGGCTCGCATCTGCTTGCAGCCGTCGGGCGCATCCCGAACACCGAAGCGCTCACCCTCGAAGCGGCTGGTATCCGCTTGGATGAGAAGGGGTCCATCCAGGTGAATGAGCGCCTGGAAACGAATGTGCCGGGCATCTACGCGCTGGGGGACGTGAAAGGCGGACCAGCGTTCACCCATGTTACCTACGATGACGTCCGCATTCTGCTCACGAACCTGCTGCTCGCTGGCAGCGCCAGCACCCAGGATCGCCTGGTGCCCTCGACCATCTTCATTGATCCCCAACTGGGACGGGTGGGTCTGAGCGAGAAGGAGGCCAAAGCCCAGGGACGCAATGTCCGTGTGGCGAAACTGCCCATGACTCAGGTGGCTCGTGCGATAGAAACCGGCGAGACGCGCGGCTTCATGAAGGCCATCGTCGATGCCGAGACCCACCAGATTCTGGGCTGCGCCATGCTCTGCCTGGAAGGCGGCGAGTTGATGGCGATCATCCAGACAGCGATGCTGGGCAAGCTGCCCTATACCGCGTTACAAGAGGGCATCTTCACCCATCCCACCCTGGCGGAAGGGCTCAATGCGTTGTTTATGACGCTCGATACGCATAGGTAAGCAAGCGTATTGCTCTACAGAGCGCGCGGCTGCAACGGTCGCAGACGGCCCGGAGGGGAGATGGCGTATCCGGGCCCGAGCGCCCGTTCATCTGGATGAGTTGGTGGGCAAGAAGACAACCTTGTGCCAACAAGCATGCCATTCTTCTCGTGGCTGCTCCAAGTGTTCTCATCCTTCTGCACGCTCCTCCTGCGCCCGCGCTTGGTCCGTATCATCGACATCTTCTGCAAACCCCTTCTCCTCAACCACAGCATCAGTCTGCTTGTCTCCACCGCAAGATGCGAAAGCCCTGCGCCTCGATGGTCACGGCCAGGCTGCTGAGGGCCTGGCCTGGTCCGCTTCTTCCAGTCACCCAGGCCTGGCGCCCACTATTGTAAATAGACAATTGATAGGGCTGCTCGGGAGCGAGGATGTGGTTGAGCAGATACACCGGCGAGACCGTCGTCTCACGGGAGGTGTTGCCAATGCACAGCGTCACCTCGCCTGGTCGCCGCAGCGCCAGATGCTCCAGGTGCCCATTCAGCACCAGTATCTGATTCGAGCATTCTTCCTCATATTGCTCCAGGTGATGGCGGGTATTCATCGGGTGATCTGTATGTAGACGGAAGCGTCCTTGTTCTTCTGTGGCAAAAAAGGAGCAGCAGTGCCCATGATAGGGCCTGACTCTGGAGGACATTATCGAGGCGGGCCAGCGTTTGCCAGCGCTGGCCACGCTGTGGCAGGTGGCCACCCCGGAAGAGTGGCAGGAGATGGTCAGCATGCTCCTGGAGCCCGGGGGGCTCTATTACGACCTGGAATTAAAGCTCATAGCAGCACTCAAGCCCCGGCCAGCCTTTTTGCCTATTTTTCGGCTGGTCCCGGGGCTTGATGCATTTGCAGAGGTAAACCGGACGCTTGTCACGTCCGTTTGGCGACAGCGGAACCGACGGGCATCGGGGCCGCGGTCGCCAACTTATCAGTTGCTCAAGACGAATCTGCACACCAGCGGCGTAGCCCTCCCACTACCTCAAGCGCAGCATGTGAATCCACCCATTCCCCTCTTCAAAATTCCGCCTGCACAATGGCCCACTGTCTTGCAGCGGGTTGCCCAAGGGGAATCACTGCGCCAGATTGCCAGAAGCTACCATACCTCGTATGAGGCCGTGCGCCGCGTGCTGAACGCTGCTCGCAAGGAACTACTGATGAGGCAGAGCGTGCCATCAGCCTTGCCTCCTAAAAACTCAGAGGAGTAGCCAGTACCAGCAAGAAGCACGGCGTGTAGATAGCGTTTTGGAGGTGGGTGCCGGTGACTGGACTTGTACGTCCCACAAGCAGCTTGTCTGGATGCTTTCAATCGTGAACCCCAACGCCGCTGGGGCCAGTTACGAGAACGGCATCCTGACCCTACGCCTGCCCAAGACGCAGGCCGCACGCGCCCGCCAGATTCCCATCCGCACTGCTGGTCAGCTTGAATGCGGACCGCTTCAAACGCCAGGACAGATCGGCCAGGCGGCTAGACAGCCCTCGCCGCAAACGCCAATCCAGGGGTGAGTGCCCACACTCATGCGCCAGGACGGGAGTACGGCCAGGGGCTGGAGACATGATGACCCCAGCCCCTGGCTCTTCCAGAGCCATCTCATTGAGTGGTTTCCTGCTGGCAGAGCGAGAATAGCGCCAGGCAACGGTTCTGATGTACTTGGCACCCGCGCTGCGAATAGATTGCCCACCGGTGATGGTTCCACGATTCTCAATCGAAACAACTATAGGAGGGTGTGCCACTGGCAAAACGACGCATCAAGAACGAGCAAGAGGACCACCGAAGGCCGAGCTTGCCAGGAATGACACTCATGCTTGATGCGTAGCAGTGTTATGTGGCCTAACTTCCTGCCAGTACGCTAGAAGCTGAACAGAGCAATGGCAACTTTGTAGAGGAGTGTACCCCGCTGGCTTGAATCAGGCTAGCGTCTCTGGTAAGGGCTGCCGGGATAGGGATTGGTATACTGCTGTTGGGGTGGAACGTAGGACGGAGGCAGGTGCGGCGGACGCCCAGCGTTGGAGGACATCGCGGCCCTGTTCATGGCCGAGACAATAGCGCCAACGATCTCCCCTCTGCGGCTATAGTCGGCCATGCCACGCAGACGAACGATTGCACCTCCGCGGCGTGTGACGATGAGTACTGTTTTGTTCCAGTTGGTGCACACCTGCACCACATCGGCGATGGGCAGACCCACGACGGTGGTATGGCTCACCTGCGCAAAGGCTTCAGGTGTCACCAGGAAGAAAAAATCTCCCAGGTGTCCGAGGCGCCGCAGTCGTGGAACGCTCACGGTGAGCAGTGCAGCACAGAGAAAGAGGTTGAACAGGATCGCGAGGAGCCAAATGAGTTCGAAGCTCCCGCCCTGTACCAGCGGCTGGTAGTAGGAGGAGGTGAAGATAGTACCACGCAAGAAGAACCCGATAGCAAGCACGCCGGTCAGGATACCGAATACCAACGCTACCAGCCCATCGGCTATCGTCGTGCGCCTAATGGGAAACCGCATCCAGCCGGGAGGCAATGTTGGTGCCGATTTCGCGTACTGCGTCATCTGGTTCAAATCCATGTAGCTGCCAGAATAGCCCATTATGCTTTGCTCCTTGATGAAGTGATGAAGTGCATCAGAAAGGCTAGATGTACCATGCCGGACGCTCTCAGTTCCCTACTTTAAACTCATAAGGGGCTAAGGCATGATGGCATGTTTTGTGTGCCAACCCTCAGTTCTTGGTAACTGGTCAGAAACTGTTTGAAAAGGAGAACTAACCAGGGATTACCATAGATGCTGTGATGAAGTTTCGCCCAGCAGATCATCCGCTTTCTCACGACCCACCTTCCAGCGTGAGCGGCGCGGTGCTGGTGCAAGCTGCTGTCAGAAGGTGTTTAGGAGGGCAGGAGATAACAGCCTTCCCAAACACAATCGCCGCTTTGCCTGCCGTCTCACTTTAGCTGCGCGGGGGGAAGGCTTAACGCACTGAACTACGTTCCCCTTTTTGCGCCCCTATTGCGGTTGGTGTAGCATAATCAGGAGTATCGCGGGGCAGGGCTGAGAGCAGGATCAGCTAAGGTGCCATTCCGGGATAGAGGAGCGTTCCACTCCAGGTTTCGACCCCTGTGTTCCCACTGGAGGGGGGAAAGCGAATCGTACCCGTGCCGCTCGCCCCCTGGTACTTGCCAGTCCCACCGGTAATCGTATAGGTGTAGGTCGCCGTATCGTTACTTGCGCAGTACTCCCCAGCTGCGGTGAAGTTCACCTTGCCCCCGTCTGCGGCGGTGAGGGTTCCCGTGCTGGAGATGGGCTGGCAGCCGTCGCTTCCGGGCGTCGCCGAGACAATGGCGGTACGTGCCAGGCTGGTGGTCCCCAGCGACGGCGCCTGGCCCTGGCCCTTAAAAGCGAGACAGAGGGTTCCCGCTGGTTGTCCGGCTGGACAGGCAACGGGTGCCAGCGTGTCCCGAAAGGTCACTTGGAAGGGGGCGGTATTGGGAGTGGGCATGAAAGAGGGCGTAGGTGACGGAGGCATGGTGGCTGTGGGTGCTGTGGTGGACGTTGGGCTATTCCCGCACCCGGCAAGGAATATGAGCAGCGCAACACCTCCGAGCAAGCCCCAAATGCGGCGCGCCTGAGATGAGCGAACAAGACTTACATACATCAGCAGTTCCCCTTTCATAATGTGTCAGGAGCCCCGATGGCTTGGCTCATACCAAACCATCAGGGGTGTGGTTCCCGATTTCCAATGTCATCCGGTAGTCCTCGGGACGCTGCCCAGAGAGCAGCGTTGTCAGAGAATCTCCCAGGCACACCAGCTCCTGACCATACGTAAATCCAGGTTTAAGAAGAGAACATCTCTTCCATGGGCCACAGCTTGCTAGCAAGCTGTCTGGGCGCCACAGCCTGGGTTATTGATGATAACCAGCGCCTGGCTGTTATGCCAGATAATCGCGCCATTCTGAAAGTCCGATTCACGATCACCAGCACTGTTGGTGTACTCGTTGGTGATGGGCCAGCCTAAGGGACCTGTCGGACCACCCCAGCCTTGAACATAGGTGGCGAGGATGCAGCCATGCACCTCGTGCCCACCACCCCCGCCTGGGACGTAGATGGCGCTGCTGCTGCCGTAGGGGTTGCCTGGACTCTGCCAAGGCCCGATGCCACACCCAGAGCCTTGAAAGTAGGAGGCCCACCCAAGCAGATTCCCGCTGCTGTCGTGGATGGTGGTTTCATCCGAGACGGGGAAGCCGAGCAAACCGGTAGGACCGCTGAGGTCGTGCCAGTACGTGTAGTAGATGCAGCCCCAGACAAAATGTGCGCCTGTTGAACCGGTGTCGTAGATGGCGCCGCCGCTGTTGTTAGGGCCACGTGAACCAGCGCTACACAGGTTGCCATAAAAATAGGAAACATGTCCTGCGCCAATTGCCAGTTCATCCGATGAAGGGTAGCCCAGGGCACTGCTGGTCTCGTGCATACTCCAGTATTTGGTGTAGATGCAGCCCCACACAAAGTGCGCGCCAGTGGCGCCGCTGTAGTAAATGGCGCTGCCACTGTTGTTGGGGCCGCGCGCGCCGGAACCGCACAGGGCGCCGTAAAAGTAGGAAACATAGCCGCCAGAGATGCCCTTCACATCGGTGGTGGGGAAGTTCAGAGCACTATTTGCCTCGCCAAGGTTCCAGTATTTGTTATAGATGCAGCCGCCCACCTGATGCGCATCCGTCGTGCTGCTGTAGTAAATGGCACTGCCGCTGTTGTGGGGTCCGCGCGGGTCCGTGCCGCAGAGGTTGCCGTAAAAGTAGGAGACGCGCCCGTTGGCAATCCCCTGCTCATCCGAGGTGGGGAAGCCTAGCCCCCCGGCTGGCCCACCCCAGCCCTGGACATAGGAGCTATGAATTGCTCCTTGCACCTCGTAGGTGCCCGTTGCAGAAGACCAGTAGATACTACCTCCCTGGAAATCTTGCGCCTGGCCGCTGGCAATCGAATGCCAATTGCCGGTTGGTGCGCCCAGCACTCCTGAGAGGCCGCCCATCTGTTTCCACTTGTCGAGGAATGCCCCCCCGCCGACCACATCCACCACTGGATAATTCGTGACGAGTCCGAAGTATATAGCAATCAGAGAATGGTGGAAATTGCGACTCATGGCCGGGGGATCGTAAACACACCCAGAGCAGTAGTTGACGGTAACGTCGTCAGCGATCTGATTGTCATACAGATAGTCGCCATGAAAGTAATACCAGTCGTTGGTTCCGAGATCGTTACAGGGTTGTGCTTGTGGTACGGTGTTGATATTGTTGACTGGGTAACTGTAATCAATCTTGATGCCGGAACTCATCCCGAAGGCAGACTCCCCTACAGGATCGCAGTTTGGACCAACTTGATTCCCGCTAGGGTCGTTCGCCTGAACTTGTCCCTCCATTGTCCAGGCATTGGCGCGGCTGCTAAGGTTCTCTCCTTCCGGGCTGGTCAAATCTCCAATGATTGCTCCCCCGTCCTCAATCTCGGCAAGCTGAGTACATTTACAATCAAAATACGCTGAACCTTTGAGAAGCCCACCAAGAGGGGAAGAGAGTGTGACGACATGATCGAGATAGAGGTGGTCTGGAAAAGGCCCAGCGGGGTTATGAGTAACGGTAAGGTGCTGGACGTATACCTCATACAGAGCCTCCTTGAGCAGAACGCCGCCTAAGCTGTGTGCGACCACGTTGACCGTCTGGCCGTTGATGGTATAATTGTCCCAAATATACCATGCGAGCAAGCATGCCAAATGCCGATCATCTTCGTTATTGGTGCCGTCGTTGTCACCGCTGTCATAGAATCCTGTTGGCCCGGTATTTGGTCCATTGCAGCGGCTGCCATCTGCGGTGTTGCGAATGTTTCCATTAGGGCTACAGTTGTGATCGTGAGTGTAATAACTCAGGGTGATCAAATGGCCGCCCCATTGGTGATTGGCGTCAGTGAGTAGGCTGATTGCTGGCTGGAAACTATTCCCACAATTCCCGAATTCGTCGTTGCCGTCGGCCCCACTTGAAGTCGAATCTACCCCATGAATGAAGAGAATGTCCTCGCTCTTGCTGCTAGCATTCGGCGCCTGTGCTTTTCTACTGGCAGCAGCGGCGGGCGTTGCCAGGCCACCCACGATGATACTGGTGGCAAAGAGAAGGATTATGACGAATGGCGAGTGGTGTCGCTTGCTACGTCTGGACACTGATGGTGCTCCTTTCCCATCTGTAAGATCGGTGGCGAGCGAGGTGCCAGGCACGCGAATGTTGCAGATCAGTCGGGCGCCTCGCCGTCAGGGAAAGTGTGTACTCATCAGTACCGACAAGGCAATTGCAGAGCGGAGACAATCGGTTGACCTTGTGCTTGCAATCTGCTGACAGTTTTGCGCAGGCGGCTCAAAAAGAAGAACCCCCACCCGAAGGTGAGGGCCAGGAGGAACGAAGGAGGGTAGCTAATGCCAGTCGGTGCAGATTGGCCCGACAACGTGGATACTGCCATCCTGCGCATACCAGAAACAACTCCGCGCTTTGTTAAAAGGTGCCCAGATCATATTGGTATACCAGGTGGTTGTGCCCGGACCATCCGATAAAGTAAGCGCTGGGTCGACGGTATTGCCGGCCCGCTCAATATCCACACTCACAAGGAAATAGCCGCTCGGTACCTGTGCTGACGTGAAGTTGGATTGACAGTTCGTGGAGTACTCCAGCGTGACGCTGGCGCTGCCGCTGGTGACGGTCTCCTGCGGGTAATGGTTGCAGGATTGCATAATATAATCCTGGCCGTTGCAATCCTCATCGTTGGGTACCTTGCTGCACAGTGCTGAATAAACAGGGAAGATAGTATTCAGGATGTCAACATCGACTGGCTGTGGAGTATAGAGGTGTATTATGCAGTCCGAAAACTGTCCCGGATAATCACATCCAAACATAAGCGCGCCGCCATTGTTCCATCGGTTGTGGGCCAGCCCCATCGTATGCCCCAATTCATGGGCAATAAGCCCCTGCCAGACCGTATCTTTGCCGCTCAGGTAGCAGAGGTTGAGTTTCACCGTATGAGCTACAGAATCCCCCTGCCCCCACCATCCAACCGAACAATCATTCACGGCACTTACGCTCACCAGATTGTTGCCACAATCGGTGCAGGTGGTACTAAAATCAACGTGCCCTCCTGCATTTGTCCAATCGTTCGCGCCAATTTTAAGATCAGTAACCAGTTTTGAGGGAACGCTGCTGTCAAAGGACAATTTGACATGGGCATAGTTGCCGGGCGTCTGATAGAACCAGACCGGATTAGTGTAAATACAGCCCATATTGGTATACTGGAGCTTGGTCGTCTGGCTGCTGGGGGAGCAGGTTCCATAGGCGAAGGCAACCCCTGCTGTATGCAGTTGTATCCCAAGGCCAACGACAAGCACAGCCAGCATGACAAAAAGCTTTCTCAACACGCGCGGGGTGAGCAGCAACCCTCTGGGTCGCCAGGTGAGAAAAGAGAGAGACACAGGACACTCCTTTCAAATGTTCAGATTTTTCCTCTTCCCCTCTCAAGAGGCCGGTGCTTGAGACATACGAGATTTTCCTCCCTCAGAAATATGGCTCCTTTGTCTCTCACACAGCAATAGCAACGCGCGCAAAGACTGCTCACATAGCGCTTGCAATCTGCTGACAGTTTTGTTATGGTTGCTCGCGCAAGTGAGGATGTCTTCGACTCAGCTCGGTATGGGGAATCAGGCAATGATGGCGGAAAACCCTCTTCTTCCTTCTGGGGGAGATGAAAGCGTGCATCCAGCGCAATCCGGGTTATATCTGTTTCGCAGCGATGATCTGGTGCAGGTCTATGCACTCGTTGAAAAGGGCCTCACCATTGGCAAAGCGCCCACCAATGAGGTCGTTGTCCAACATGACTATGCGTCGCGGCTGCATGCGCGGATCGTTGCCCAGCGCGGCGGGTGGCTACTGGAGGATGCAGGCAGCACCAACGGGACGTTTGTCTATCAAGATGACAGTATTGTCTACAGCAGCGCCATCGATCCTGTGCCCTGGCTGCTGAGCGATGGGCAGGAGATTCGCCTGGGGCCACATCCTACGGCCTGGCGGCTGATCTTTCGAAACCCGACCACGACGGCGCGCTCCCCTACCCTCTTTATCGATAAAAAGCAGCGGCAGGTCTGGGTTCGCGGGCGTCCGGTCAAATTGCCACGCGATCACTACACGGTCCTCTTGCATCTCTATCGAGAGGCTCCTTATCCCTGCTCCTATGACGCCCTTTGCGAGGCGATTGAGCAGGATCGCCGGGAGCGCGAGAAGACCGCCAGCGCCCAATTCAGTGAGCCAAACCTGGTTTCGCTCCATCAGCTTATCCATCGGCTGCGCTCCAGAATTGAGCTCGATCCGAAACACCCAACGCTTCTTATTCAGGTGCCTCAATTTGGCTACCGGCTGCGCAGGAACGGCTAACGCTGTCTTCTTGCGCGACGCTTTGTTCTTTGTCTGCCAGACTGAACCGCAAGAAATATAGGGAAATGTATCTATGGAGGAAACCCTTCCCAAAACGATTGGCAGCTATAGGGTGATCACCCTGCTGGGTGAGGGAACAATGGGCGCGGTCTACCGAGCACGACTGCCGCTGATGCCTGAGCAAGATTATGCGGTGAAACTCCTCTGGGAACGCTGTAAGCCGAAGGAGGTCAGCACCTTTTTAGGAGAGTGCAGCAAAGTCAAACGGCTGGGCACACATCCATATCTTGTACCGCTCCATTTTGCCGGACGAGATCGAAAGCTGGGGCGCTACTATGTAGCGATGGAATTTGTCAATGGCCCAACTGCTGCCCAACTTCTCAACGAAATGGCTGACCGTCAGCTTCCACTCACTGATGCGCTGCGCATTGCCCTGCATGGCGCGCTGGGGCTAGAGCACGCCCACCAGCGTGGCATCTTACATCTCGATGTCAAGCCTTCTAATATCCTCATTCAGCGTGAGGGCAACCTTGCCCGACTTGCCGACTTTGGCAACGCCCAGCTCATCGAGGGGGAAGATGAGCGCCTACCCACCTATGCGGGACGAGGGACGCCAGCCTATATGGCCTGGGAACAGACGCTCCAGGGGCAGCAGGCTGGCTTGCACCCCGATGCGCGCACCGATGTGTACGGACTGGCGGCCACGCTCTATGAGTTGCTCACCGGCCATCTGCCCTTGCCTGATGAGCAAGGGCAGCAGGTTCCACCGCGCCACTGGCGTGCTGATTTGCCAGAAGCACTGGAATACCTGCTGATGCGAGCGCTGAGCCGTGACCCAGAGCAGCGCCCCGCAACCATGTATGCCTTTCGCCGCGCGCTGGAGTATTCCCTGACCTCAGAACAAACCAGTGTAGCCTTGCTGCCCGCTCTGGCTCAGCGCCTGGTAGGCCGGGAAGCCTTGCTGCGTGTCCTGAAGCAACGCCTGCTGGCTGACGACTTCCCAGCGCTCTGCGCACTGCATGGATTGCCTGGCGTGGGCAAAACGGCGCTGGTCCTGGCGCTGGCCCATGACCCGGAGGTCCACCAGCATTTTCCTGATGGGGTGCTATGGGCGGGCCTCGGCAATCAACCGAATCTGTCGGCACTTCTCGGTGCCTGGGCCGAGGCGCTAGGTATCCAGTTTGCTGGGCTGGCAAAGCCCTCTGACCTCCAGGCGCAGGGGCAAGCAATTCAGTTCGCTATCAGACAGCGGCGAATGCTGCTGGTGATTGATGACGCCTGGGATGCACCAGCAGCCCTGACACTCAAAGCCGGCGGGCCGCGTTGCGCTCATCTCGTCACGACCCGGCTGCCCGATGTAGCCCTACGCCTGGTCGATGAGGGCGCGCAGGTGGTACGGGTTCAGGAGCTCAGCGAGGCCGATGGGTTCGCCTTCCTCGCTCGCCTGGCCCCGGAGGCGGTGCAGCTTGAGCCTGAAGAAGCGCGGGCGCTGGTACGGGCCGTTGATGGGTTGCCACTGGCCCTGAAGTTGATGGGCAATTATCTGCGCACGCAGGGATACAGCGGCCAGCACCGCCGACTGCGCGCGGCGCTTGATCTTTTGGGTCAAAGAAAAGAGCGCTTGCGCCTGGAGCCAGTCCAGGCAAAGGCTGGTGAGGGGACGGAAACATCACGCTCGCTAATGGCAAGTATCGGGACTAGCTACCACGCCTTGAACGCCCGCGCGCGAAGCATGCTGCTGGCGCTCTCTGTTTTTCCCCCTAAGCCGAACACATTCTCGGAGGAAGCTGCTCTGGCAATTGCCGGTGCATCTACCGGCACGCTTGATCGATTGGTAGATTCTGGTCTGCTAGAAAGCGGTGGTCCGGGTCGTTATAGCCTGCATCAAACAATTGCTGACTACGCGCGGCTCAAGCGCAAAAGCAAGCAGTCAGTCAAGCGCATGGTGACTTTCTTTACCAATTATGTGGCGGTACACCAGGCTGACTATGGAACGCTTGAACATGAACAAATGAACCTCTTGGAGGTGTTTCAGGGAGCATTCGACCTGGGCTTACAGGCAGAGTTGGTACGCGGAGTGACAGCTTTTTTGCCGTTTTTGGCAGATCACGGGATCTATGAGGTAGCTGATCTCTGGCTTGGTCACGCAAGGCAGGCTGCCCTGGCATCAGGCGATGGAGCCGGGTTGGCAACAGTGCTGCTGCATCTTGGCCTGATTCGGGTCAACTGCGCCGACTATATTCAGGCAGAACAGTATGCTGCAGAGGGCTTGAGAGTGGCCCGTCAGATTGAGGACACAGAAAAAATTGCGAAGTTCCTCCAGGTGCTGGGCGCGATAAAGGAACGGCTTGGCGATTATAAGGCAGCACAAGCCTATTTAGAAGAGGGTCTGGCGCTGGCTCGCCAGATCAAGCTTCGCCCAACGTTGGTTGCTATCTTGAGGACGTTGGGCATTGTAGTGGGAGATTTGGGATATTCCACCCTGTCGGAAAATTACTTCCGCGAAGCTCTGCTGCTGGCCCGTGAGATAGGAGACGAAGACCACATTGGTTCTCTGCTTCAGAACCTGGGGATAGTCGCCAAAGATCGTGGAGAGTATCAGCAGGCAGAAACATACTATCAAGAGGCCATGCGCTCGTTCCGCCAGCGCGGTCAATGGACAAGGATGACTTCGCTGCTTCAAAACCTGGGCGGATTGGCAAGCAATCGGGGCGACCACCAGCGAGCCGAGGCATATTATCAAGAAGCAGTAGCGTCTGCCCGCCAGTTTGGGCAGCGCGAGCACCTGTGTTTTTTGCTGACCAACCTGGGGGAGTTGGCAAGCATCCGCCACGATGATCGGCAAGCAGAAGCCTACTATCAGGAAGGGGTGGACCTGGCTCGTCAGATTGGACATCGGGAAATCCTGGGAGTGCTGCTGACTGGTCTGGGAATGGTTGCGCGGAGAAGTGCTGCTTTTGATCTGGCGCAGGTCTATCTACAAGAGGCATTGGCATTAGGGCGTGAACTGAATTATGCCCTGCTGGTCAGCTATACGCTGTGCGAGTGGGGAGAACTTTACCTGGAGCAGCAGTGTCTCCATCAGGCCTCGCAGGCATTTCAGGAATCGCTTGAATTGGCCCGCGCACTCCAAAATCAGGAGCGCGTGGCGTCGGCTTTGGCGGGCCTGGCAAGGGTAGCGGCTGAACAGAACAACCTCCTGGAGGCGCGCCAGCGCGCTCAAGAAAGCCATGCCATCTTTACTGCTCTAGGCCATTACCAGGCGGCTGAAGTGGCTGCTTGGTTAGATGGCCTGCCCGCTGTCGAAGAACAAGCCCTCCTGCTTTCTGTGCAACAGCTTGAACCTGAGCAGGATTGATGAGAGCCATACTGTTGGAAGCTAGTAACAGCGGAAAAGGACAGAGGTAACTGGCCGGTAGTCCAAATGGAGCAAGAAGAAAATTGTACAGCAGCCTTGTTAGGCTGATGCTTTCGCTTACGCGCGGAACCGAAGAAGTCGATTCCGCACTCGACAGAAACCCTGTCACCACCTGGGCTAAAGCAAGTGAAGAGAAAAAGTAGTGCGCAGAAGTTGCATCTGCGCACTACGTGTGAGGCCTGCTTTTATCTCGCTTCACGAGGATAAGCAAGCTGCTTTAACGGAACCGACGGGCGTGCAACCCGCTGTCGCCTGCGAGCAGGCTCTATTTTGCAGCCATTCTCACAGGCGGCCTAGAGGCCCATCCAGCCAAACCACCACATATCAACCCTCCCATTCCCCTCTTCAAAATTCCGCCTGCACAGTGGCCCTCAGTCTTGCAACGTGTTGCCCAAGGGGAGTCGCTGCGCCAGATCGCCAGGAGCTATCATACGTCCTATGAAGCCGTGCGCCGGGTACTGAATGCCGCGCGCAAGGAGTTGGTAAAAGGTAAGAGCGAGCCATCAGCGGTAAGGGCTGAGGATGAGGAGCAGTAGCAAAGGCGTAGGGAAAACTATCATCACTCTTCTCATCCTCTTGCAGCAACACTCAGGCTTCTTCCCTTACTTCCTTCGCCGCCTGCTCCCCTTCCAACCGGGCTGCCTCCTCATCCTGTCCCGTTGCCCGGAGCAGGGCGATGAGGCGCTCTCTGGTCTGCCTGGTTTTAGGTTGCTGCGCTCCCAGCGTTTGCTCACGCAGGGCAAGCGCTTGCTCATACCAGGTTCTGGCCTCTTCTGGATTGCCCTCTGCCTCGCGCAGCTGTGCCAGGCTATGCAATGTCTCCGCTCGCCTGGGATGTCTCTCTCCCACCGGCTGTTGCCAAATGCGCAGCGCGCGCTGATAGAGCAATTCTGCCTCGGCATACCAGCCTTGCTCGCGGTAAAGGGCTGCGAGTTCCGTCAGCTCGTAGGCCACCATGAAATGCCGAACTCCCTGCTGCTCGCGGAGGGACAATGCACGCTGGTAGAGCGGCTCGGCCTCGGCATACATGCCTTGCTCGCGGTAGAGGGTGGCAAGCCCTCTGAGCGGATCAACGTTCACCGCATTCTCCGCCCCGTACTGCGGTTCCCAAACACGGAGGGCGCGGTGGTAGAGCGGCTCGGCTTGTGCATACATGCCTTGCTCGCGATAGAGGTGTGCCAACCCCTCCAGGGGGAAGCCTACCCGGGAATGCTCCGGCCCAAACAGGTGTTCCCAGATGTCCAGAGCGCGTCGGTAGAGCGATTCGGCCTCGGTATACCGGCCTTGATCAACATACAGGTTTGCTATGTTGTACAGGGCACGTGCTGTGCTGTCATGGCGTGGCCCCAACTGCTGCTCACAGATTGCCAGCGCCCGCAGATAGACCGGTTCCGCATCGGCATACTTACCCTGCTCCTCATAGTAGATCCCCAGATTGTTGAGCGCTTCAACAACCTCCGCATGCCCCTCGCCCACCTGCTGTTCCCAGATGTGCAGGGCACGCAGCATGAGCTGCTCGGCCTCGGTCTTGCCGAGGCCCCAGTAGTACATCCCCAGATTATTGAGCGGATACGCGACCTGCGCATGCTCCTTGCCCAACTGCTGCTCCAGGATATGGATCGCGCGCAGGTAGAGTGACTCCAGAGCTGCATCATGCCCACCTCGAAAATGGAGATAGGCTCCCAGCCGAAACAGCAGATGACCTGCCTCTGCGCTCTTCACCTGATGCTGCTCGATCCACTGCGTGACTTGCAGGGCCTGTGGCAGCAGCCGTTCACACTGCGCCCAGGTCTCCGGGGTTTCCGCTGGAAATGCCGCATCGACCAGGTGGACCGCTTGCTCGGCCCAACGGCGCTGCGCTTCCCGGTCCAATTCCTCGCGCAGCACGGCCTGCACCAGTCGATGGAGCGAGAGGACCCTCGTCTCTGCCTGACGTCCGAGCAGCGAGTAGCGCCGTAAGACGCCAAGGACCTCCTGCCAGCCCAATTGCCGCTCCAGCGCTTCCCGCAGCGAGGGTGGTAACAACGCCTCATGCTCGGTAAAGAGTTCCTCGGGGATGGCGTCCGGAGCCAGGAAGGCACACAGGCGCAGCAGTTCCGCAGCGGCTGGGCTGAGCTGATGGACCTGTTTCCAGGCCACTTCAAAGGTCACAGCGACCGAATCCAGGTGATCGGTGGCCTGCAACCCACGCCGACGCAGCAAAGCGCCCTCCGCCTGGTGAAAGAGCCGCAGGTACTCCAACACGCTGTATCCTGTCTCTTGCACGAAGGCTGCTGCCTGATCCAGTGCCAACGGGAGCCCACCTAGCAGGGTCCAGAGCTGTTCGGCAGCCTGGCGCTCGGCTTCAGTGAAGGCAGGCCGCTCCGGCTCTACTCCAGCACCCAGGCGTGCCTGGAGGAATTGCACGCCTTCTTCACAGGTCATCGTGTCCAGTTCCAGCTTGCGGATCGCCGTGCCGACATCATGCAGGCGGGTCGTCAACAGCACCGCGCCATTGCCCCTGGCGGGCAGAAACTCCTGCACCACCTGCAGGTTCTCCACGTTGTCCAGGATCAACAACCAGACCTGCTCCTCCTGTGATTCCAGATGCCGCTTGACCGCTTGCGCCAGGCGGTACTGGTCAGCCTCCGCTTGATGTGACAGCCCGAAGTGGACGGCCAGTCCGGCCAGTTGTGCGACGAGGGTGGTCCGCGCGTCGGCTAGGACCCACAGCACCAGATCGTACTCCTGCCCATAGCGATAGGCGTACTCCACCGCCGTCTGGGTTTTGCCAATGCCGCCCAGACCGCTAATCGCCCGAGTCTGGCTCACCGCAGCGACTTCTCTGCCGCTCAAGACGGTGTGGAGGCGCTTGAGGATGCCCTCCCGCCCGGTAAAGTAAGCATTCCGTAAGTAGGGCACCATCCAGGTGCTGGTTCCCCAGGCATCTACCGGCTTGCCCAGAAGATCGATGAGCGCCTGAAGCATCTCTGTGCGTGGCCTATCGCCCGCTTCTTCCCAGCGAAAGACACTGGATGCCCCGGTCCCAACTTTATCGGCTAACTGCTTTCTACTCCATTTTCGGCGTTCCCGCTCGCGTCGCAAGCGGGATCCCCAATCAAGAGGGAGCGACTCTGCCATAGGATTCCTCCTCTGCTCTATCAACCTCAGCCCCAAGTGAGGAAAAAAGTGAGCACATTTTCTCTGTTGGGAAAGCCTCATTCCAGATACGCTTAGGCCAGAACTACTGCGGCACGCGAACAGAGTTCTGCCTACAGGAATCAGCCGCCTCACTATAGAGCATGAGTCGGCTGGCTGTCAATTGCTGTGCTCTACACAAGAAAGTGAGGAAGTATTGGGATCACTGCCGACCATGCCCCCGATGGGGTCCGGCCCAGAGGGCTACCCGCCCCCTGGGCCACAGGTGGCCTACATTATCAAACCGCGGGGGAAGTGGCATGCCCTGCGGACCATTGCCACCGTGTTCAAAATCTTTGCCTGGATTGCAGGCGGACTGGGCGTCATCGGCGCGCTGGCAACGCTGGCAAGTGGAAGCCAGTTTGGGTCTGAAGGTGCAACCGCCGGGCTGTTTTTGGGAGTGGTGGAATTGCTCGGCGCTGGAATTGGATTTCTGGGCCTGTATGGCTATGCCGAGTTGCTGCTCTTGCTCATCTCCATCGAGGAGAACACCAGGAAGCTATGAAATCGAGGAGCGCTATGACACAACGCACGACTATTCATCCAAGCGCGTTTGACCGGCGCGTCGGCCATCGCCCGCGCCCCAGACTGTTCAGGGTGGCGCGGGCCACGATCACCACCGTGCTGGCCTTGCTGATGCTGGCGCTGGCCGGGTGCGGGGGAACGAGCGGCTCGCCATCGGCACATGGGGCACCTTCGGGGGGTACCACACCTGGGGCAACGGACACTTCTACCCCCGCATCCCAGGCAGAGCCAAACATCACCGAGTTCCCTCTTCCAACTGCTGGCGGCGGTCCTACGAGAATTACCGCCGGGCCGGACGGCAATCTCTGGTTTACGGAATTCACCTGTAACGGGTCTGATTGCGGCAACGGCAAGATTGGACGCATCACGCCCAGTGGACAGATCACCGAGTTCCCTGTCCCAAGCGCAGATGAACTTCCTGATGACATCACTACCGGGCCGGATAGCAATCTCTGGTTTACAGAGGCTACTTTCGATGACAAAACCGGTAAGATTGGCCGCATTACGCCCGGCGGACAGATCACCGAGTTTCCGGCACATACGGGGGTGCTTGGCATTACCAAAGGACCGGATGGCAACCTCTGGTTTACGGAGCCTGATGCCGACAAGCTTGGGCGTATGACACCTGGCGGACAGATCACTGAGTTTCCCCTGCCCACCACTGGCAGCGGTCCTACGAGAATTACCGCTGGGCCAGATGGCAACCTCTGGTTTACGGAGACCAACAGCAAGGTTGGGCGTATTACGCCGGGCGGGCAGATCACCGAGTTCCCAATGCCAACCGCTGGCTCTGCTGAAGGTATCACGGTTGGGCCAGATAAAAACCTCTGGTTTACGGAATGTTTCGAAGGTGCTCCTGGTTCTTGCACCGGCAACGCGATTGGCCGCATCACGCCAGGCGGGCAGGTTACCGAGTTTCCCTCGCCCGTCCCTGGGGGCCGTCCTAGAGGAATCGCCGCTGGAACAGATGGCAACCTCTGGTTCACGGATAGCACGACGGGCGCGATTGGCCGCCTCACGCCTGACGGAGAGATCGCCCTGTTTCCGATTCCAACCTCTGGGGGCTTTCCCATCGGTATCACGGTGGGGCCAGATGGCAACCTCTGGTTCACGGAGCAGCACGGCAGCAAGATTGACCGCCTCACGCTGGGCAAATAGGCGCATATCCAAGGCGAACAGAAAGCGACTGGCGCAGACATGTATCTCTGCGCCAGCAGCAGTTGATTGAAGCGAGGGACGTTATGAGCACAGACACTATCTTGAAATCTGGTAAGCTGCCATATGCCCTGTTTGCCAGGCTCCTCATCGTGCTGCTTCTGGCGGCAGCGCTGGTTGTGGCTGGCTGCGGGTCCACCGGTACGAAAGGCGGGGCGCCATCCGCCAACGGGTCGCAGCCCACCGGCAATGGGGCTGCCTCGCAGCCCGCAGGCACGCTCACCCAGTTTCTCCTGGCAACGGCCGCCACTGATGCGAATGGGATCACCGCTGGGCCAGATGGCAACCTCTGGTTTACCGAATGTACCACCAGTGCCAGTGGGAACTGCGGTCAGGGCCAGATTGGACGCATCACCCCTGCTGGACATATTACCGAATTTCCCTTGCCAACCCCCGACAGCGTCCCCCAGGGCATCACCAAAGGGCCAGATGGCAATCTCTGGTTCACTGAAGAGGCTGGCAGCAAGATTGGGCGTATCAGCCCTGCTGGACAGATCACCGAATTTCCACTTTCGGCAGGAGCTACGCCGTATAGGATTACCGCTGGGCCGGATGGCAATCTCTGGTTTACAGACTTTGCCATAAGCCAGATTGGACGCATCACCCCAGGCGGACAAATTACCGAATTTCCTCTGGAGCCTTTGAACAGCGCCTATGCTATCACCGCCGGGCCGGATGGCAACCTCTGGTTCACCAAGGAGTTTGGCCAGATTGGGCGCATCACCCCTACTGGCACCGTTACTGAAGTTCCACTTCCGACGGCAGACAGCGATGCTGCGGATATTACCGCCGGACCGGATGGCAACCTCTGGTATACGGACTTTACCGGGAACCAGATTGGGCGTATCACCCCTACTGGCACCGTCACCGAATTTCCGCTCCCGGCTGCGAAGAGCGGGCCTTACGGGATTACTGCTGGGGCCGATGGCAATCTCTGGTTTACTGAGAAGACTGGTAGCCAGATTGGGCGCATCACCCCTGCTGGGGCCGTCACCGAATTCCCGATCTCGACAGCAGACGGTGCAGAAGGCAGTGGTCCCGTGGAAATTACCGCCGGACCGGATGGCAATCTCTGGTTTCCTTTGACCTATTTTATTGATCGCATGACCTCTGGCAAGTAAGGCAAGCATCAACGGATCATCAGATGCGGGCTGGCGTAGACGCAAGCATCTACGCCAGCAGCATCCATTGCTGGAGAGAAAGAACATTATGAGAGAATTTCATCTGGTGTTTCAACACAGACCCGCCCAAGACCTATCCATGAGTCGGGCCACCGGGTCTGGTTGGCGTCTCACGGTGCCGTATACGTTGCGAGCCAGGCTGCGCATCGGGCTGCTGGTGGTGGCCGCAGTAGCCGTCGCGGGCTGCGGATCGGCTGGCGGTTCCCTGGCGGCAGGTGGGCCACCGCCCGCCGGGACCATTACCGAGTTTGCTGCCCCGAATGATCCCACGCAAATCACCACCGGGCCGGATGGCAACCTCTGGTTTGGAGAAAACGGCCAGATTGGGCGCATCACGCCAGCGGGAAAGCTCACCGAGTTTCCCCTGCCACAGGGAGAGAGCGCGATGGGCATCACCAAAGGCCCGGATGGCAACCTCTGGTTTACCGAGTGTGTGTTCGATGACAGCGGGAATTGCACCACCAGCAAGATTGGGCGCATCACCCCTGCTGGACAGATCAGCGAGTTCTCGACCCCAACGCCAGGGAGCAAGCCTTTCCGCATCACTCAAGGGCCGGATGGCAATCTTTGGTTTACCGAGCAGACGGACATGCAGGTTGGGCGCATCACGACCAGCGGACAGATCACCGAGTTTCCGGCTGGCGCCGAGCCGGAAGGCATCGCGGCTGGACCCGATGGCAACCTCTGGGTAACTGATGGTGATAGGGACCAGATCGAGCGCCTGACGCCCGCCGGGCAGATCAGCACCTTCCCGACGCCAACCCCCAGTAGTCGCCCCGGCGCGATTGCGCTCGGCCCGGATGGCAACCTCTGGTTTACCGAGTCTTCGACCAGCGTCAGCCAGATTGGGCGCATCACCCCCAGTGGGCAGATCACCGAGTTTCCCATGCCAACCATGGATACCAACCTCAATGACATCACTGCCGGACCCGATGGCAACCTCTGGTTTACGGCAGGGGAAACCAGCCAGATTGGACGCATTACCCCTGGTGGGCAGATCACGCTGTTCCGGTTGCCGAGGGCGCAGAGCGACCCGTTCGGCATCACCGCCGGGCCGGATGGCACCCTCTGGTTTACCGAGGCTTCGAAGATCGGGCGCATTACCACAGGAAAATAAACAGGACTACTATCGGCTACTAGCTGGTGTCAAGGAGAACATGGTGAGCCTTGCTCTCCTTGACACCGCAGGAGGAAACGCTTCTATGTCATTGAGTGCATCCACGAAACCGTGTCCACGCTGCAACGCGGTACTCCCCGCGCAAGTGGCATTTTGCAGCGCCTGCGGCTGTCAGTTCTCTGCGCCTTCCGGCCCTGGAGCCGTGTCAGCGCCCGCTGGCGGCCAGTCCACTCTTCAGGCTCCCGTGCAGCCCCAGCAGCCGGCCATGCCTGGCTATCCATTGCCGGGGCAGCCCGGTGCTGCTGGCCACGCTCCTGTGGCTGCTGCGCCGCGGCCCTGGCAGGGCGTCTCAAAAAAACTGCTCGCCGTCATCGTGATCGCGGCAGTGCTTGCCCTCGGCATTCCTGGGTACTTCATTTTCGGCGGGCACGGTGGAAGCAGCCTGTTCGTTGATCGGCATGGCATGCCAGGTAACATACCCCTGCCCAGTGGCGCCACCTTCAAGGTCTCGACAGACGTGAGCGGCACAAAAGAGTGGTACTGGGCGGTCGATAGCCCGAATACCCCGACAGCCCTGAGGGATTTCTATCAGAGCAACCTGTCTAGTAATGGTTGGACCAACATACAGACTGATGGCGACGCAAGCGATTACGATGTGAGTGGCTGCCAGGGGAATCAGCTGGTCTTTGTGTCTATGGCAACTTTCGCCATCGATGTTCATGGCGCTCAGGGTAGTGACCCCCGCACGATCAGCGGACCCTCTGGCGGCTCCGCCATGCGAATTCTGGTGAGTAGCGACCCAACGGACTTATCCAACTACTGTAGCTGAACGCGCGGCCATCTTGCCCGGCTCCTGTTCACCCGGTGGTGGAGTGCGTCACCGTAACACCGGGTGAACAGGAGCCGATTCCTGGAAAATCGAGATGCTCGAAAGTTTGGAGTGAAGATGCTGAAACGACGCTCTTGCCTGCTCACGCTGGCAGGTATCTGCTGCCTGGTTGCGGGGATGGCTTTGACCAGCTTCCCGCGTCCGGAGGTGGCCCATGCCGAGGCCAACACCATTACTATTCAGATCACTGGTATCAGTCGGCCCTCCGGCTTTCTTCCAGCCCTGCTCACGGTACCGGTGAATGCTACGATCGTGTTTGTGAATACAGCGCTTCCCCTGGCAACCTACTCAGTGGTCGCAACCGACCAGAGTTTTGCCTCGCCGCCCATTGCTCCAGGGCAGCAATGGGCTATGACGCTTTCGACGCCGGGGGTCTATGATTACACCGACCCTGCCTACTCCTCGCAGATGTTTGGCGAACTGGTAGTGGTATCTGCTTCCGCCCAACTGATCCCTACGCCTCAGCCTGGGGCAATGGCAACGGCCATTACCCAGGACCAGGCTGCTCTCACCCAGGTATCCACACCGTCTTCTCCCCAGGCGCACTCATTTCCGCTGCTAGTCATCCTGGGCGGATGCGGTGGGCTGCTGCTGGTGGGAGTGATACTGCTGGGGTTGCTCCGCTTGAGGCAGCGCCGGATCGTGAGCGCTCCGCGCGCAAAGCATCGCTAAGGGATTCAGGCTCGCGCCAGCCTGATATGCGCGCTCAACTGATTTTCAGGAAAGGGGCAAGGCCCATGCAGACGTCGTTTCGAGGAAGCATTATTGCCTTCCGCGCTCATCCCTCTTTGCTCCGTGTCATCTCCAGAAGTCTCCAGGCGATGCTGGTCATTCTCTCCCTGCTCAGCGCCTTACCGGCGCGGGCTGATGCCCCCGTGAGCGTGACTATGACCACTGAGAACTTTGGCGGGCTGTTGATTGACGCCGCACAGCAAGACCTGAGCAATCCTGCCCATGCCACGTTTACCCTGTCAAATGGCTCGCAACTCTGGTTTGGCCTGGAAACACAGGCCAACCCCTCCTCGCTGAAATTGCAAGCCGCCGATCCACTCGATGATGTGGTAGGGGCCGCCTTTGCCTCGGCTGGACTGCTTCAGCCTACAGATGTCGTTCCAAAGCCTGCCGATTTGATTCCAGTCGATTCCAAGGTTCATCTGTTTGAAGAGTTGAATCTGGCGGTTGCCTTCACTGGCCCAGATCAGCAGATGCAGGTGACGCTGAACCCGTTTCAATGGTCAGCGTGTGCCCTGGATGTCTTTGGCGTCGTACTCGAGTATCTGGGAATGATCAACCCTGCGTTCCAGATTGGCCTGCTCAAACCCAGGCAAGTTGCCGAGATCATTAAAGCAATTGAGGATGCTCCAAAATTAGCGGCATTGGTGAATGATTTCATCAGTGGATGGCATGCCATCGGCACAGCAGATAGTTCTGCCAAGAAAGTGCAGAAGATGGTTGCGGTTGGGACGGATATCCTGAACATTTTCGTTGATGCCCATTCGCGTGAGCAGTTGATCAGTATCCTGTCCAAGATCGTGCAAGGTGCCCTGTCTGAGGCCAGTATTACCAAGGTGGTTGATACATTCTCTATCATCAAGCGCGCCCTGAGCGCTGTCAAAATCGCAGGCTTTTTCGTCGATTACCTGCTCACCTTTGGTGCGTTTGTATATCACCACGAGCAGTATCCCACCGTCATCTTACAGTCGCATGCAGAGCGTTCCCCAACGCCCACGATGCAGTCAACGCAGCCAACCGGCACCATTACGGAGTTTGCCTCGCCCAGCGGCGCGTCTTCACTCGGGGGCATCACGCTTGGTCCTGATGGCAATCTCTGGTTCACCGAAGCCAGCGCGATTGGGCGCATCACTCCGGCGGGACAGATTACCGAGTTTCCGGTGCCCACCCCGCAGAGTGTTCCATGGGGCATTACCAAAGGACCCGATGGCAATCTCTGGTTTACCGAATCCTTTGGCAATAACGTTGGATACATCACCCCAACGGGGCAGGCCCAGGAATTTTCCGTGGGCTTTGGAACCAATCCAGCCGGCATCACCGCTGGCCCGGATGGCAACCTCTGGTACATCGACAACGCCTTCAACCGCATCGGCCAGATGACCCTGGATGGGCACGTCACGGAATTTCCCGTGACAGCCGGTGGCCTCTACGAAATTACGGTTGGGTCGGACGGCAACTTCTGGTTTACCGCAGGGATTAGTGCCCTGATTGAACGCATGACACCAGCGGGGCAGGTCACGGTGTTTCACCTGCCTTCGACGTTCAGTGGCCCGCTGGGCATTACGACTGGGCCGGATGGCAACCTCTGGTTCACGGAGTTCGACGGCAATAAGATCGGACGTATCACGCCCACTGGGCAGATCACCGAGTTTCCCATTCCCACACCCGGGACCGAACCCTACGACATCACGATGGGCCCGGACGGCAACCTCTGGTTCACCCAGCAGGGGAGCAATCAGATTGGAAGCATGACGTTGAGCGGGCAGGTCACCGAGTTTCCAATTCCTACACCAAATAGCGTTCCGTCGGGCATCACGGCTGGGCCAGGGAACACTATCTGGTTTACGGAGGCTGGTGGCAGAGTGGGACGTCTCGCCTTGGGAGCGTAAGATATGGTAACAGAGGGCGTGTTGTCCTCAGGTATCGCTGTCGCCTTCCCCACTTCTTGATGAAGGGGTACCTTCTTGCGTGAGCAGGCGCTAAAGCGACAACGAGGGGTGTACATCTTGCTTCTTGGAGACGATGAAGAGCGAGGAATCGAAGCGGTCGATTCCTCGCTCGACAGGAGCCCTGTCGCCACCTGATCTAACGCAAACAAATAAAAAAAGTTGTGCGCAGATACCATATCTGCGCACAACATGCCAAGCCTGCTCTCATCTCGCTTCACCAGGATAAGCAAGCGAACGGAACGGAACCGACGGGCGTGCAACCCGCTGTCGCCTGCAAACAAGCTCTATTTTGCAGCCCTTCTCACAGGCGGTCTCGAGGCCTATCCGGCCAAGCCACCGCATCCCAACTCGCCTATCCCCCTGTTCAAAATTCCGCCTGCCCAGTGGCCCGCCGTGTTGCAGCAGGTCGCCCAAGGGGAGTCGCTGCGCCAGATCGCCAGGAGCTATCACACGTCCTATGAGGCCGTGAGGCGGGTATTGAATGCTTCCCGAAAAGGTCTCGTGGAGGACGAGAGTGAGCAATCGACGCTGGATGCTGAACATAAAAGGCTTTAGCCACTGCCTTGATGGCTGCCTGATCATATCGGTGATTGTTCCAGGGAGTTTCACAACGAGCAAACCACCCTCTTAAGGCCAAGATGTTCCCCGTTTTTGGGCAGTTACACCAAGCGGTAGGCAGCCGGAGTGGGCATATGAGCAGTTGGGAGCAGTGGCGGCGATCCCTGAGTGGGCGAGCAAGGGTACGATGCCGGGCAAATGGGATGGGCAGGTGTCATGTGGTAGAGTGGTTTTGGAGCAAGAGGATACCTCACCGCTTCCCAGCATAGGGTGCTGAGGGAGAGAAAGAGGGCACAGATGACTTGGCCTGAGCTGACTGAGGCACAGATTCGCCAGTATGCGGCGGCGGACACCTTTCAACGCGGACGGGACTATTACCAGCAGGGAGCGGTGGTTGCGCTGATCAAGCGCGGCGCGCTGCTCCAGGCAGAAGTGGAGGGGAGCCGGGCTGCGCCCTATCGTGTGCACTGCGCCTTTGACTCACCCGGTCAGATCACTGCCACCTGTAGCTGCCCCTATGAATGGGGCGGCTGGTGCAAGCATATTGTTGCCGCATTGCTCGCCTGCATCAAGGAACCTGAAACCATCGAAGAACGCCCCGCTCTCGAAAGCATCCTAGAAAAGCTCAAGCGCGAAGACCTGCTCGCTCTCCTGCTCAAACTGGCCGCCAGCGACCTGGAGATCGCCGAACGCATCGAACGCCAGACCACGCTTCTGCAGACCATTGTCAGTTCCACCCCACCATCAGGCAAGCCCGGCATGTCTCCCGGGCGCACTCCGCCAGATGTCAAGGCCATCCGCCGCCAGGTGCGCTCCGCCATCCACAGCCTGGACCGCATGCGCGCTTCCGAAGCCTATTGGCAGGTAGGCAGCGTCGTCAACGAGATCCGTCAGACGCTTGAGCAAGCCTGGGACTTCATCAAAGCCGACGATGGGCAGAGCGCGCTGCTGCTCCTTGAAGCCATCACCGACGAATATCAAGACGCCTGGGAAACGCTGGACGATTCTGATGGAGAAGTGGGCGATTTCTATTACAATGATCTGGGGCCAGCCTGGACTGAAGCCATCCTGACCACCGACCTGGACCCGGAGGAGCGCGAACTCTGGACAGGCAAGCTGGAAGAGTGGCAGCGCGACGCCTCTGACTATGGCATTGACGATGCCTTTACTGACGCCATCAGCGCTGCCCAGGAGGGCTGGGATAGCCCACTCCTGCAACGCATCCTGGCAGGCAAGCCGCTAGAGATGGACGAGATTGAACTGGGCACCCCTGATGAAGGGGCAGATTTCATCAGTGCAGTCACCCCGGCCCGCCTGCGCATCCTGGAGCGGCGAGGTCGCTACGAAGCCTATCTGCGCCTGGCAAAAGCAGCAGGCGAAACCGAAAGCTATATCACCATGTTGGTGCGCCAGGGCCGTGCGCAACAAGCCATTGAGTACGGGCGCGGCCACATGCACAGTACCCAGGAAGCCTTCGCGCTGGCCAAGGCGCTTACCGAGCAGGGCCAACTGGAAGAAGGGCTCCAGATGGCCGAGCATGGCCTCACTCTTAAAGGGCCGAAAATTCCGCTGGCAACCTGGCTTCGCGAAACCGCAGCCGGACTGGGCCAGACCTCGCGGGCATGGGAGGCTGCGCAGATCGTCGTGCGCGAAGAGATCGGCCTGGCTGCCTATCTGCGCGTGCAAGACCTGGCTAGGGAGCGCTGGGCAGGCCTGCGCCCCAAAATCCTGGAGCATGTTCGCCGCGTCCAGTTGTACTCTCCCAGAGGCCAGGTTGAGATCTTGCTCCACGAAGGGCTCATTGACGACGCCATCAGCGCCATGAAAGAGAGCGCCCCGTATGCCCTGGTAGCGCAGGTGGCTGAGGCAGCCATTGCAGACCGCCCGGAGTGGGTCATCCAGGTCTGTCGGCAGCGAGCCGAAGCCATCATGGATGCTGGCAAGGCCAACCATTACCACGAAGCGGTGGAATGGCTCAGAAAAGTGATCTCAGCGTGCCAAGCGGCTGGTCGTGTTGGCGAGTGGAAAGCCTACCAGGAGGAGTTACTCAACCTCCACCGCAAGAAATATAAGCTGGTCCCCATGATCAAGGCACTCCCCTGACCATGTCCGCATTCGTCACCGCCTGGACCGAGAATTTATGATGAGTTCAAGTGCAAGTGCCAGCGATCTTGATCTGAGCAGGGACAAGCCAGTTTTGTAAGGATACTTCAAACGGTCCCAGTGGTGGCGATGGCCTATCTGATTACTACCTACCGAGCAGAGATGAGGGTCATCAGTCTCCTCTGATACTCGTGCAGACTCGTTCTTTAAGATACCTGATCTATAAGGTGGCCGCCACACCGATGACGAAAGGGAGCCAGCACAGCGATAACGTCTCAAGCTCATCCTCATAAGGATGAGTCTGGAATGCCAATCAATCCTTGGGAGGATGTTCACCCGTTTTGACCCAGATTTGGCGAGCCTGCACTAAAAAGGGGCGGTTGAGCCTCAATGCTATCACCGTAGCACGCCCGATGGCGGTACGGCCCACGATTTCATCCCCTTGTTCATTCCACGCAAAATGCTCGCCCCACCGCTGATGGCGAGGATCAAAGAGTTTTATCACCTCGCCTGTCACTGGGTCAACCGCTTCGATGCGATCCCCTTTGTAATCGTTGCAATCTACACAGGCCAGCCAGAGGTTGTCCTCGTCGGTCTTGCCCCCACGCGCTTCTGGGAGCAAGTGTTCGATAGTCAGGAGCATGCCACTCAACCGTTGCGCCGTCAAACAATAGCCACAGCGGTGCCGCGCTTGCTCAGCGACCTTCTGGCGCAAGGCTTGCGGGACATAGGTTTTGCTCATGGCTGCTCAAAGAGCGGCTTGACATCCTGCCCCCGATCTTGGAGCAGCCCAATGGCACGCGCCCGCACCAACAACGCTTTGTCATGCTCGTGTCGCAGCTGCTCCAACTGCGCTTTTTCTTCCGCGGTCAGTCCTTCCCGCTGCTGCTTGAAGAGCAGCTCCTCAATCGCTTCCGACTGCTCCTGGGTCAGATGGCTATTGCGAGCCGTCTGCCACAAGGCAGCTTCATCCAGTTGAGCAAGATCATCGATAGCTTGCTGCATATCTCTAGGGAGCTGGTCTTCAGCCAGTGCATTGGTTGCCAGAGAAAGAACCTCCTCCTCAAGGCTTCGCTGTTTGAGGGCGGCATGCTCCTGAAAACGCCGGTACAAGTCATCAGGAAGGGTGAGTGTGATCGTCTGCTCCGCCATAGGTTCCTCGCTTTCCTCACTTCTCCATCTGCCAGATGGGTTCATTGCTTCTGTGTGCATTATAACTGATTTCAAGCAAAGGGAAGAGAGAAAATCCGCATGCTGGCACGTGGCGGCAGCAGGCCGCACTCATTCGGGATTCGGTATGCGCTGTTCCATTTGCCGAACCGATGTGGAAGGAGCTTGCTCGGCGAAAGCTTGAGTAGTGCGATGGAATGCCACGCAAGCGGAACCGAAGCGCTCGAAGCCGCGCTCGACAGCAGGCCAGTCACCACCTGGGCTAAAGGCGCAAGTATGAAAAATAGTGCGCAGATGGTGGATCTGCGCACTATGTGTGGGGGATGCTCTTATCTCGCTACACGAGGATAAGCAAACGAACGGAACGGAACCGACGAGCGTGCAACCCGCTGTCGCCTGCGAGTAGGCTCTATTTTGCAGCCCTTCTCACAGGCGCCTCGAGGCCCATCCGGCCAAGCCACCGCATACCAATCCACCCATTCCACTGTTCAAAATTTCACCGGCACAGTGGCCCTCAGTATTGCAACGGATCGCCCAAGGGGAGTCGCTGCGCCAGATCGCCAGGAGTTATCATACCTCTTATGAGGCCGTGCGTCGGGTATTGAGTGCAGTTCGCAAGGAGTTGGTGGCGGGTGAGGGTGCGCTCTCCATGTTGACTCCTGAAGACACAGTGGAGTAGGTGTCCTGGCTACGTGGGTCATCCATTCAGAAACAGGAGCGTTGCACGCGCTAGCAGTGCCTATTTTGGCTACAGATGACCCACGTAGCCAGGACGCGTACCTGTTATTGATAGGGGTATTACCCGTGACGAGAGACGGCTGAAGCGCTCCGGTATTTGGGGGCAGGCCATGCCCGGGGCAAAGTCGTCATCACGATAGACCAGAACAGTCACCCCTAACAAAGCGTTGGAATTGACGGCAGAGAACCGAGGTTTTTATAATTGCGTTATGTCGATGCCTATTTTAGCCACGAAACTGTATATGCCCCCGCCTCGGCCTCACGTAGTCAGCCGCCCCCGCCTGCTCAAGCGGCTGAACGAGGGATTGCGCGGCAAAATGACCCTCATCTCGGCCCCTGCTGGTTTTGGGAAAACTACGCTGCTCACCGCCTGGCTTTCCAGTTGCGAGCGACCAGCCGCCTGGCTGTCACTAGACAAAGGAGATAACGACGCCACCCGCTTTCTGACCTACCTCGTCTCGGCGTTGCAGACCATTGCAGCGCCTCTTGGAGCCGGGGTACTCAGTATGCTCCACTCCCCCCAGCCACCATCCATCGAATCGATCTTAACGGCCCTGCTCAATGACCTGACCACCATTCCAGACCAGTTCGTCCTCGTCCTGGACGACTACCACGTGCTGGATGCCCAACCGATTGACCAGGCCCTGACCTTTCTGCTCGAGCATCTACCACCCCAGATGCATCTGGTCATTGCCACCCGCGAAGACCCACCGCTGCCCTTGGCCCGGTTCCGAGCCCGGAGTCACTTGACCGAACTGCGCGCCGCCGAATTGCGGTTTACCTCCTCCGAAGCCGCCGAATTTCTCACCCAGGGGATGGGCCTGCACCTTTCAGCCGACGACATCGCCGCCCTGGAAGCCCGCACTGAAGGCTGGATTGCCGGACTACAATTAGCCGCGCTCTCCCTGCAGGGCGTGCCGGACGCCACCAGCTTCATCCAGTCGTTCACAGGGAGCCACCAGTTCGTGCTGGACTACCTGGTGGAGGAAGTCCTCGAGCAGCAGCCCGCACACATCCAGACGTTCTTGCTGCGTACCTCCATCCTCGAGCGCCTCTGCGGCCCCCTGTGTGAGGCCGTGGTACTCGACCCCGCTACTCTTGGGCAAGCCACCCTGGAGTATCTCGAACACGCCAACCTGTTCCTCGTCCCCCTGGACCACGAACGGCGCTGGTATCGCTATCACCATCTTTTCGCTGAGTTGCTGCGGCAGCGCCTGCACCAGCGCATCGCCTCCTCTGGAGCGGCGGAGGGGAGGGAAGTGGCCGAATTGCACCTGCGTGCCAGCATCTGGTATGAGGCGCAGGGCTTGGAGCTTGAAGCGTTTCAGCATGCGGCAGCCGCCAATGATGTGGAGCGTGCCGCTCGTATTATGATGGAAGGCAAGCGGATTCCCATGCAGCGCCGTGGCGCGATGACGGCAATGCTGAACTGGCTGGCGTCGCTGCCAAAGACCGTCCTGGATGCCCGACCCGCGCTGTTGGTGAGGTATGCCTCGGGGTTACTGGTGATCGGCCAAACGACCGGTGTCGAAGAGAAACTCCAAGCGGCAGAAGCCGCCCTGCAAAGCGCCAAGCCAGATGATCAGACCCGAGACCTGATCGGGCAAATTGCCGCCGCCAGGGCTACTTTGGCGACGAATCAGCTCCAGGTAGACACCATGCTGGCCCAGTCGCGCCGCGCCCTGGAGTACCTGCACCCCAACAATCTGATTTTCCGCACAACTGCTCACTGTATGTTGGGGTTTGCCTACCTCCTCCAGGGAGACCGTGCCGCCGCCCGCCAGGCCTATACCGAAGCGATTGCACTTAGCCAGGCATCTGGGAATATCTTCTTCACCTTCATAGCGACCTCCGGCCTGAGCACCGTCCAGGAAGCAGAAAACCAGCTCCATCGGGCGGCCCAGACCTACCAGCGCGTCCTACAGTGGGCAGGGGATATGCCGCTGCCGATGATCTACGAAGCGCATCTGGGCCTGGCCCGTATCCTCTACGAATGGAATGATCTGGAGGCCGCCGAGCAGCATGGGCGTCAGAGCCTCCACCTGGCGCGGCAGTATGCGAGCGATGTTGACCGATTCGTGAGCTGTGAGGTGTTTCTTGCCCGTCTGAAACTGGCCCAGGGCGATGTGGCCGGCGCGTCCGCGATGCTCGCTCAGGCCAGCGAGGAGACGCGCCAGCACAACTTCGTGCATCGCCTCCCTGAAGTGGCTGCCTCGCAGGTGCTCACCTGGCTGCGCCAGGGCAACGTGGCTGCAGCCGCGTATCTGGCAGAGACGCACGCCCTCCCGCTCAGCCAGGCCCGCGTCCTTCTGGCAGAGGGAAACCCCGCCGCTGCTCTGGCAGTGCTCGCTCCCTGGCGGCAACAGGTGGAGGCCAGGAGGTGGGCAGATGAACACCTCAAAGTGCTGGTGCTCCAGGCGGTCGCGCTCCAGGCAAGTGGTGACCAGGACCAGGCGGTGCAGCTCATCTTGGACGCGCTGGCACTGGCCGAGCCGGAGGGCTTGATCCGGCTCTTTGTCGACGAAGGGCGTCCGATGGCGCACCTTTTGTCCGAAGCTGCGGTTCAAGGGAGGATGCCAGACTATATTGGCAAGCTGCTGGCGGCCTGTGAAGCTGAGCAGCAGAAGAGCGAAGCCACCGCATCGCAGCTCCCCCCTGCCCAGCCCTCGATCGAGCCGCTGAGCCGGCGTGAACTCGAAGTCCTGCGCCTCATCGCTCAAGGCCTCTCCAATCAGGAGGTGAGCGAGCGGCTGGTCCTTGCCTTGGAAACGGTCAAAGGACACAATAAGAAAATCTTTGGCAAGCTCCAGGTCCAACGGCGCACCGAAGCGGTTGCCCGCGCCCGCGAGCTAGGTCTGTTGTAGGCCCTCCGGCAGTCTAGCCCCAAACGTGGTCTCAAGAACGGCCCGCAAGCAGTCCATGCAGCCAGAGCGTGAGAAGAACTCCTGCCCGCTTGATACCTCCACATAACATCTCAAACACCCTTTTCGGGCCTCTCTGCCAACACCCATAACACCACCCGAAACACCCCTTTCGGGTCTCTACACGCATCCGGTCATGGAGCTATGCTTCTAGTAGATCGAGCAAGGAGTACAGACGGTGCTGACTGGCCACACCAGGGACAGAATTATGGCAAACGTACGCAACCCAACAACGGATCCGGGTGAACCACTGGTCTATCAGATCAGACTCCAGGGCCACCTGGGTCCTCACTGGGCAGACTGGTTTGAGGGTCTGACCCTCATGCTGGAAGCCAACGGCGATACGCTGTTAACCGGCCCGGTGATCGATCAGGCCGCCTTGTATGGCGTGCTCAGAAAAGTGCGAGATGCCGGACTGCCCCTGCTCTCGGTCGTGTGCGTGAAACCGGGCCAGGCAGATAGGTCAGATGTCAAGTAAACCGCAGAGACCGAAACGAAGGGAACTTGGAGGAAACACATGCAAGCACAACCTGGGGCGAAGATCGAGCCAGGAGAGGCTCAGGTGACGAAACGGAAGGCGGGATGGTCGCCACGTGCCAAGGCCAGGGTGGCCGGGGTCTTTGAAGCGCTCGAAGGCACGGGATCAACAGTCGGCCAGGTGATCATTCTCGGCAGTCTGGTGGTCGCTGGAAACGCTGCGGCGACGGCGGCCAATATCCTGGCGCACCAGCCGTTATTTTGGTTGGGGTTCGCCGCCTCACTCCTGGGGGTGGCGTTCCATCTGACGTGGGCGGTGCTCTTCTATGAATTGTTTAAGCCGGTGAACCGGACCATCGCTTTACTCGCCTTGTGCGCCGTCCTTGTGTGCTGCGCGATGCAGGCACTTACCGGCCTCTTGTACCTAGCCCCGTTGCTCATCTTGAACGGCGGAAGCGCACTCGGCGGATTTACGACGGCACAGGTGCAGGCGCTGGCGTTCGCGTTTCTCAAGGTGAATGGGCAGGCTTTCAACGTCGATCTGGCCTTCTTCGGGTTATGGTGCGTCCTGAGCGGTTACCTCATCTTCCGGTCGACCTTCATGCCGCGCATTCTGGGGGTGCTCTTGATGCTTGATGGCGTGGGGTGGATGCTCTTTATGTTACCGCCGGTCGCAACCTTTCTCTTCCCCGTCATCGCTGTTGACGCCGGCCTCGCGGAAATCCCCCTCCAGCTTTGGCTGATCGTGATAGGCGTGAACTCCGAGCGCTGGAAGGAGCAGGCCAGCGCTGCGGGGGTGTCCCTGCGCACCTGAGAGCCGCCGTCTGCACCAGAGACGAGCCAGCCTTTCGTGCTCCAATGGAGTCCAGCCTTGTTGATCCCCAAGTTCAGAGTGAACAGTGTCCTGTTCCCGTGTTGGGAGAATGGGCACTCGCCTAGTGGCTGGTGATGAAGGGCGTCAACATCGAACGGTGGGAAAAACGTGCTCGTGTATCTGCCTGATGTCACCCGTGCCGAGGGAAGAGGGACTTCGTTCTGGTTTTGGGGCCTGACCATCACGCTGGAAGATTACGGCGATACGCTCTTAACCGGCCTGGTGGTCGATCAAGCCACGTTGCACGGACTGCTAAAGAAAGTGTGTGATTGTAGGACTGCCATTGGTCTCGGTCAGTCCTGTTCAATCCGGAGAAGCGAGAGGCGTCAGATTCAGGTTAGTTTTTGAGGCCAGTCGCGGAGACACCGCAACGATTTTGACCCCAAACAGGAGAACACAATGCATTCGAGCAAAATGACCGCAAGAATGGCGGGGGTGCTATATCTCATTGGCAGCGTTACCGGAGTGTTTGGCATTTTGTATGGTCCCTCGCTTATGGTGCCTGGAGATGCGGGAGCAACCGCTAGGAATATCCTGGCTTCTGAATTACTCTTCCGCCTGAGCATCGTGAGCGCGCTCCTCGACCAGATCATCTTTCTCTTGGTGGTGCTCGCGTTATACCAGGTCCTCAAGGTGGTGAACCAGAACATAGCGGTACTGATGGTCATCTTCCTGCTGCTCAGTATCCCGATCGCCATGCTCAATGAACTGAACAATGGTGCGGTCCTCTTTCTCTTGAGCGGTGCTGATTCCTTGAAAATATTCACCGCCGAGCAACGGCTCGCTCTGGTGCCCTTTTTTCTTGATTTGCACGCACTGGGACTGAACATCGCCTTTCTCGTTGGTGCTCCTTGGTTCTTTCCTATGGGATATTTGGTGTTCAAGTCAGGATTCCTTCCCAGGATTCTCGGCGTCTTGTTGATCATGAACGGTCTCGGCTATCTGATCGATAGTTTTGCTGCCTTGCTTCTCCCCGACCTCCACGTGAACCTTGTCCTGTTTACCGGGTGGGTGGAAGTGGCCTTCGCCTTGTGGCTGTTGATGAGAGGGGTCAACGTCGAACAGTGGGAAAAACGGGCTCGTACATCGGCGTGATAAACCCCGTATAGATTACGGAAGAAGACCTCTATGAAAGCAATTCTGTACCGACACTACGGATCACCAGATGTGCTTCAGCTCACCGAGATAGAGAAGCCTGCTCCCAAAGAGGGTGAAATCCTGGTCAAGATTCATGCAACATCCGCTAATCCCCTGGACTGGCATAACATGAGAGGGGCCCCGTTCCCGGTCCGCATGGGCAATGGGCTGCGCACCCCCAAAGACCAACGTCTGGGCACTGACATTGCCGGGCGAGTGGAAGCCGTTGGTAAGAGCGTCACGCAGTTTCAGATCGGAGATGAGGTCTTTGGGGTCTGCGCGGGTGGGTTTGCCGAGTATGCCTGCGCGGCTGAACAGGAGGTCGCTCTCAAACCGGCCAATCTCTCATTTGAGGAAGCTGCCGCTGTCCCGGTTGCGGCGCTCACTGCGCTGCAGGGGCTGCGCGACGCAGGGCAGCTTCAGCCCGGACAACAGGTGGTGATTCACGGGGCCTCTGGCGGGGTGGGGACCTTTGCGGTGCAAATCGCCAAAGCTCTGGGGGCGGAAGTGACGGCGGTGTGCAGCCCGCGGAATGTGGAGATGGCCTGCTCGCTCGGTGCCGACCATATCATCGATTACACCCAAGCCGATGTCACCAGGCAAGGACAGCGCTATGATCTGATTCTGGCGGTGAACGGCTATCATTCCATTTTCGCGTATCGAGGGGCCTTACGCCCTACAGGCAGGTATGTCTTTGTCGGAGCAGCCTCGGCGCGTTTGCTCCGAGGCATGCTCCAGGCTATGCTCCTGGGGCCAGTGCTGTCCAGGACGGGGAGTCAGCATCTGGGATTCATGGGAATCGCGAAGATCACCCAGCAGGATTTGCTGGTAGTGAAAGCGCTGCTGGAAACCAGTAAAGTCGTTCCGGTGATCGAGAGACGGTACCCATTACGCGAGACGGCTGAGGCGTTGCGGTATCTGGAAGCAGGACACGCCCAGGGCAAAATCGTGATCACAGTGGACCAGAACGACCACACCGAACAAGGCCTGGATCAAAGTTCTCGGGGAGAACCCTCATGAAAGCCCTTGGAGAGACACATTCGCTCCACCGGAGGTGTTTCAGTTCCCTGTGTGAGTCCGCATCATATGCAGCGATCCTCCTTGCTATTGGCCGCTCTACAACGAGCCAAGGCGGCACAACGCGTGTCGCGCGTAGTGCGGAGAACAGCAGCCGATGAAGATAACCTGCCTGCTTGCAGGGCTCGAGTGATCTTAGGGTTCAGCATGATCACGAGCACCTGTTCCGAACCGAAGACGAAGGCGCCAGCACAGGTGAGCGGAACCGAATGGTTCGAACCCGCGCTCGACAGAAGCCCTGTCGCTATCTGGGCTAAAGCACACAAATAGAAAAAGTGGTGCGCAGGTAGTGTATCCGCGCACTACATGTCGGGCCTCCTCTCATCTCACTTTGCGATGACAAGCAAGCTAACGAAACGGAACCAACGGGCGTCGGAAGGCTCCGAACGATATGCCGTGACACCTGTGGACGAAGGGGTTTGTTGCCCTGATTATAGCAGAGGCATTCCCCTTGACATAACAGCGCTTTTCCTTTATTATTTGGCTAGATATCTTACCAATTTCCAAGGGAGAAATAGCGCCTGATGACTTTCGAGGCTTTCTCCAAACCCAACCTGCCCGAAGAGATCGTGCGTAAACTGCTCCTGTTAATTGAGGAAAAGAAGCTGCACCCTGGAGCCAGGTTGCCTTCGGAGAGGGAGCTGGCTACGCAATTGCAGGTAAGTCGTCCTTCTCTTCGTGAAGCACTGCGGGCCTTATCCATTATGAAAGTTGTCGAAATTCGACAGGGCGCGGGAACATTTATTACCGGCCTTGAGCCGGATTTGCTGGTTGAGCACCTTGACTTCGTTTTCGCGCTCTCCGATGCCACCTACCTCGATCTGCTCGAATCTCGCCAGATCGTCGAGGGTGGGCTCTGTGCGCTGGCGGCGCTGCGGATTACTGATGAGGAGCTCGCGCGGCTGGATGCCTGCATTCAACGCCTGGTTGAGAGCATGGATGATTCTGCGCGCTTCTTCCAAGCTGACCTTGATTTACACGAATGTATCGCTGAATCCGCACGCAATATGACCCTCGGTCGTTTTATGGCAAGCATCCGCCGTCTCGGGCGCGCCAGTCGGCAGCGGACGACAGATTTACCAGGCATCAAAAAGCAGGTCATCGCCGATCACCAGGCCATTGTCGAAGCCCTACACGCACGTGATCCCGAGGCTGCGCGAGCGGCAATGCTGCAGCATTTGCAGAACATCGAGAATCGCTTGCGCGGATCGATTACCCGAGAGGACCAGCATACAGCAAGTGCCGAAGAGACCTGACGCGAGCGAGGCCCGCTCAGTTTTCTTGATGCCTTAAGAGGAAGGAGAGATACGAACATGGCTTATCATATCCAGCCCACTGGCATGGAGAAAGCAAAACTGGTGGAACAGATCAGAGAACGTGGTCTTGACGGGATTTTGCTGAGTTCAGCGGAAAATGTCTACTATACCTCGGGTCTGCCCACCCTCCCAGGGAGTGGCAACCCCATTCTCTTTGCGCTCAAAAACCAGCTCCCTTCTTTTGTCTATGCCAGCGCTGATGGCAAGGTGACCCTGTTTTGCTGGATTGGCGCGACGCTTGGTTTCACCTTCGCGGTTGATGAGGTACGGAGCTTTTTTAACCAGGAAAGCGCCCTGGAAGAGTTGGGCGATTTTCTGAAAGCCACCCTCTCGCCTGATGCGAAAATTGGCGTAGAAAGCTCCTGCCCCCTCTATGTCCTGACGAAATTATACGAGTTTATCACGCCTTCAACGCTGGCGACGGTCGATGACCTCCTTTTGAGCTTGCGCTTGATCAAAACTGAGGAGGAACTGATCTTGATGCGCAAGGCCACCGCCATCGTTGAAGCGGCGGTTGCTGAGTTACGGGGACAGATCAAAACAGGTGTTTCGCGGCTGTGGGTGATCAATGCAGCCAAACGTTTGATGCTCGAACACGGGGCGACGGGAATCGGGCATACGACGATTGCCTTTGGCACGTCGAATCCGGAAATCGCCTTTGATGAAACGCTTGAAACCGGCCAGGTCGTGACACTCGATCTGGGCGCGGTCGTCGATGGCTATACCTCTGATAATCGGCGCTTACTTTATACCGGCCCGCTTCCCGCTGATTTACAGCAGCTCCATCAGACCATGTGTGCTATTGTCGATCAGGTTGGTCAGGCGCTTCGTCCGGGTATATCCTTCGCAGACCTGTATAATCTGGCAACCGAACTCTATGCTGCCCATAACCTTCCCCCTTATTTCATCAATGTAGGACACAGCATCGGCCTGCAAACTGAAGAGGCATGGATCACGTTCGATAGCCCGTATACCGTGCAAGCAGGGATGGTCCTCAATATCGAACTCTATAGTGGCTACCATGATGGGTCTCATATCGGTGATGAAGAGACGTTCCTGGTGACTGAAGATGGAGCCGTGAAGCTTACCCAAACATCCCCCGCTCTTCAGAGCATCTGAAATATTCTTCCTTCAAGGAGTATGTACGTGAGCGAGCAGAAAGTCCGCGTTGGCCTGGTGGGCACAGGCGGAATTGCCTATGTCCACGAGGCGGGTTATGAAGAAATACGTGACCGTGCCCAGATCGTGGCGGTTTGCGATGTCAACGAAGAAGTTGCCAGGGAGCGGGCCGCCCCCTACGACGCGAAGGTCTATACGGATTACCAGGAACTGGTAGCGAATCCTGACATCGACATGGTCGATATTACTGTGCCGCATCGCTGGCATTACCCAATTGCGATGGCAGCATTGGAACAGCATAAGCACGTCCTGGTCGAGAAACCCATGGCGTTGACCGCTGAAGAGGCGCTGCATCTGATCAAGACCGCTCAGGCTGCGGGAGTAAAGTTTACAGTCGCGGAGAATACCCACTTTATTGTGGCATACCGCGAGGTGGAGCGCTTGCTCCAGGCCGGAACGCTAGGTGATATCCGTTTTGTGCGCACCTGCATTGCGGGCAGTGAGGTCTCACGGATTCGCAGCCAGGCCAGTTGGGTGGGAAGTGTGGAAAATCAAGGCGTGCTGATCGATTCAGGCGTCCATTCCTTTTATTTGCTGAAGTGGCTTTTCGGTGGCGTCCGCGATATTCAGGCCCACGCCTTCAAAATCATCCCTGAAAGTCAGGTGGACGATAATACGATTACAATCGGCCATCTGGCAAACGGGGCGGTCTTTGAGACTACCCAGAGTTGCATTGTCGAAGCGCCCTGGACCGAACGCCTTGAGGTGCATGGGAGCAAAGGCTCCCTGATCGTCGATCATCTGGCAAATCCCACTCTGGTCCACTTCCAGGGCGGAGGTGATGCCGAAGGAACGCCAATCGACACCGTTCCCTATGAGCCTCTGGCCTGGAAATATCTTTCCATGCTAGCGGAGGTGCAGGATTTTGTCGAGGCCATCATTGAGGGCCGCCCGCCACTCATCAACCCGCTCTATGGCTATCATGCCGTCCAGGTCGCTGAAGCGGCATATCGATCAATCTCCGAAGGGAAAATGGTTTCCCTGTAGTTGCTTGTCTTTGTTGAGTTACGGTAAAAGGAGGCCCGTTCAATGGCTGACATTCTTCCTTATCTCGAGCGTATTCGTGATCGCTTCACCGACCCCGCGATGCAAGAGTCCTTCAAGGGGTTCAACAAGACCCTGCAATTTGAATTTCCCGATACGCAGCAGACTTTTCTGCTGACCATGGCCGATGGCACGGCCACCCTCGAAGAAAGGGCGATTGAGCATCCCGATATGAAGACCATCGCCAATACGGATGTGCTGGCCGGAATCATGGATAAAAAGGTCAACCCGATGACAGCCTTCATGACCCGTAAAATAAAGGCCCAGGGCGATCAAGGCGATCTGATGCGGCTGCAAAAATTGATGCTCTGAGGCATTACTTCCCATCAGGCCTGCCGTGAGTGCAGAAACATATTCCCCAGTCTCTCATCTGGTTCAACCTCCGTACAATGTTGTAAGGAAGCCATGATGGCTGCACCTTCAGAAAGGAGGCCATGATGGCTGCGCTTTCAGAAATAACCGCCCCGGTGAAGCGACTATCTCTGCCAACGCTGATTCTAACTGGTATCTTCGCATTAGGTGTGAATGCCGTCTGGCTGTCATATAACATCTTCATCCTACCCTTGCAGGTGCAGGAAGTTACATCCGAATCGACCAAAGGCATTGTTCTGGGGGGGCTGGTGGGCGTGGCAATCGGGGTCGCGGTGATTGTCAACATTCTCGCGGGCATTATCAGCGATCATTCCAGGGGGCGTTTTGGTCGGCGCAGGCCGACGCTCGTAGTGGGCATGGCGCTGACGCTGCCCTTTATTCTGCTGCCGGTCTTCGTGCCGCTTTCCCTGCCGACCGTGATTCTGGCCTATCTGGGCATGCAGATTTTCACCAATGTCGCTGCCGGGGCCTGGCAGCCCACGCTGGCCGATTTTGTGCCGTCGACACAGCGCGGCACGAGTGCGGGCATCAAAGGAGTTTTTACCTTACTTGGTTCGGCGATAGGTGTCGGGGTTATTACAGCCTTGTTTGCCGCCAACCTCTCAGATGTCGCTTTTATTCTGATTGCCTCGGTGTACGCGGTGACGACGCTGATTAACGCGGCAGGCATGTGGAAGCTGGACAAGCCGATGCCGGAGCTAAAACCGCTCAACTTGAAAGAAGTGGTAGTTGACCTGTTCCACGTCCAGAAACGGCAGGGCATCAGCATCTTCTGGTGGTTTGTGCTTGGCAGTTTCTTGATTTATATGGGCGTGTCCGGCTTCCAATTCTTCGGCATCTATTATCTTGAAAGCATTCTGCACATCACCGGACAGGATGCCATCGCGCGAGCGACCCAGATTTCCGGCCTGCTGAATCTGCTGATCGGCATGATCTTTGCCCTGCTGGCCGGGGTGCTTTCCGACAAATTTGGGCGGCGGAATATCATCATCATTTCCGTGCTGATTTCCAGCATTGTGGGTCTTTTCTTTCCTTTTGCGCGGACCTTTGCCGTTTTCCTGGGCTTCTCAGCGATCTATAGTGCCGCTAGCGGCGTCATCCTCAGCGTCGATACTGCCTTCACCAGTGATCTGGTGCCTGGAGATGAAGCGGGAAAATACATGGCTTACGCGAACCTGGCGGTGGGCGTTGCCAATGGGGCTGCGCCGCCCATCTTCGGGTTAATCCTGAACTTCCAGGGAGCGCCAACGCTCACTAGCTTTATCATCTTCTTCGTCGTCTCAACCCTCTTTTTTATCAGCAGCGCGTTTGTGATGGGCTTAAAAGTACCATCAGATCGCCAAAGGAGGTAGGGTGTGGACCCCTTAATCATTACCGCAACTCCAAATATCTGCTGGCTCTCGCCGGATGTCCCCTATCCACACACCGTTGAGGAGATCGTGGCCGAGGCCAGGCTGTGTGAGCAGGCAGGCGCTGGTCTCTTTCATATTCACGCTGAGGGGCAATGGACCAGCGTGATCCAGGCGCTGCGCGAGCAGACCTCACTGGTGATCCAGTGTGGGATGTCGAGCCTGCCCATTCCAGAGCGGATGGAGGTGTGGACGCAGCACGCGGACATGATTTCGATGATTGTCAGTCACCACGACGAAGCCTTTGTGGGATTGGATGTGCATGTGCTACATCCACGCGAAGAGCTTGAAGAGTATATGCGGCTGTGCAATCAGTACCAGGTAAAACCGGAACTTGAGATCTGGCATGCTGGGTCCATCTGGAACATGCAATATCTGATCGATAAAGGGCTTTTGCCAGCCCCCTATTTTACCACGCTGTTTTTCGGCTGGCCGGGTGGGTCGTGGTCGCCTCCTACGCTGGAGGAGTATCTGTATCGGCGCCGCTTGATGCCCCCTGGCAGTGTGATGAATGTAAGCATTATGGGACCGGCTCAGAAAACGATCCTGGCGGCGGCCATTCTTCAGGGAGATCATGTGCGCGTGGGGACTGAAGACTATCCCTATCGTGAGGGAAAAGTTGTTGCAACGCATGAATTGGTCGCAGAGGTCGTCGAACTGGCGCGCCAACTGGGCCGCAGCATTGCCAGCCCTGAGGAAACCAGGCGCATCATTGGCATTGGAGGCTAAGATGAGCACCGTACAGCCGGCTGCGCCCGTTGCTCTGCTCACTGGGGCAGCCCAGGGCATTGGTGAGGCGACGGCGCGGCTATTTGCCGAGCGTGGGTATCGCCTTGCTGCCCTCGATATCCTGGACACAGGCCAGCAGGTATGCGATGAGATCAATCAGGCGGGTGGTGTCTGCCAGTTCTATCGCTGCGATACCACTGATGAAGCAAACGTTCAGGAGACAGTAGCCGCGGCTTATGCTCGCTTCGGTCGCATTGATGCTCTCTTGAATATCGCAGGTATCGTGCTGGTCAAGCCACTGAGCGAAACTTCCTGGGAGGAGTACAGACGCCTGGTAGATGTCAATCTGGGCGGCACCTTCTTGCTTTGCAGACAGGTATTACCCGTTATGCGTGCCCAACAGAGTGGCAGTATTGTCAATATGGCCTCTGTGTCAGGGCATGTCGGGCAGACCAACCACGCACTCTACGGCGCGACCAAGGGGGCCGTTCTTGCTTTTACGCGCGCGCTGGCCTGGGAAGCCGCAGGCGATAACATTCGGGTCAACTCACTCAGTCCGGGCTCGGTTGATACGCCCATGCTGCGAGCAGACATTAAATTGGAGTCGCAGCGCACGGGTCTTCCTTTTGAAGAAGTGAAGCAGCTACGCGAAGGGGAACAGGCCTTCAAACGGTGGGCTCATCCGCGCGAAATAGCGGAGGCGGTCTTCTTCCTAGCCAGCAATGCCGCCTCATTTATGACAGGGAGCGACCTACTTGTTGATTGTGGGTGGGTGGCAAAATAGCTCAACTGACGATTTCAGCCCTCCTGTGCTGCGATGGTTCCATGACAGACAGGACTGGTCATTGGAAGGTATTACAGCACAGGAAATCGGCCCTGACACAACTTTTGTGAGGTATGAGCTTATCCTTCAGCGTCACCTGCTCGCCGTCCCCTCCAATCAGCAGCGGATTATACGCTTGCTGAATGCCCTTGGACTGATGGATAGTGCTTGTGTACCTGATAGGAGGTATCCCTGGAAGAATGTATCCTATCAGGTACACAGGTGATCTTTGTCAGTTCTATTGTCTAGCCCTGTGAAACCAGCAGAGACCGAATTGCAGCGCCACCATCCTGGGCGATATGGCGGCCCAGGATGACGCGTAGAGCATGAAGAAGGCGTAGTTGGCGAAGGCAAATAGAAAACCAAGTGGCTGGCTGCCGAGGTACACGTTGCTCGGCAGCCACAGGTGAAAGGGATGCAGTTGAAGCAGGAAAGGCCCGAGAGCGAAGCCTCTCTGAGCAGTGGTTTCCGCGCGGGACCTGAGGGGTCGAATCCGTGATCAAGACTGGCACCGAGCACCACCTGGCTGGAGGCCATTCAAAGGGAAAAGCGGAGTGTGGGGGGCGAATCCGCGATAATCTTCATTCAACACACGAGGCCAGGTGGCAATTGGAATAAAGCAAGCAAGTGACGGAACCGACGGGCACCCGGGCCGCGGTCGCCAACTTTCTGGCTCTTTCGCGCCAGGCTGCGCATCAGCAGTGTCGCCCCTCCTCTGTCTCAAAAGCAGCATATCAATCCCCCTACGCCCTCTTTAAGATTCCGCCTTCGGAGTGGCCGTCTGTCTTGTAGCGCGTCGCGCAGGGAGAGTCGCTGCGACAGATTGCCAGAAGCTATCACACTTCTCATGAGGCAGTGAGACGAGTATTGAGTGCTGCTCGCAAAGAGTTATTGAGGGGTGAGAGTAGCCTCTCAGCGCTCCATAGAAAAGAAAAGGAGCAGGAGCCGCCCACGAAATAGTTGCCAGCCAATCACCTCGCCAGTACCAAAACGTTTCACCTTGAAGCTGGCCTGCTTTTTCCATAGGAAGGGGTACAGACAGCCTTCTGGCAAAGCGATACAAGGTATTTCCGTCTACCTCTCATCACATGGGAACTTTGGCTATGTGCTGCCGTCTTGTGGCTACATCAGACCACAGCCTCCCAAGTAACCGTTCGCGCGCTCATCTCGTTCACGAGGGCGAGTCTCTTCCTCAGGAGGAAGCCGGGATCTATCAACCCTCATGCTCTGTAGCGTGCCCCATGCTCAACGTTTCCTCCTCTGATGTTCCCTTTTCGGTTGCCTCTTCGCTTGTCTCTCAGGTGGCGCTTCCTCCCTCAGGCGTATGGGCAGATGTCCCTGCCTTGTACTTCTGCTGCGCGCGCCCGCTCGTATCTCCTGCCTCTGCTGGTCCTCGTGGTCCTGCCACCTGCCCTGTGGACTCGCCAGTGACACGTGAGGAGCCTGACCCCGGATGGTCGTTCGATTGAGTGCGAGGCGTACCATCTCTACCAGTGGCTCGGGAATCTCGACGGATGAAAAGGTTTCGTGGATAGCAATCTCGCCAATTATCTCGCCCGGCAGGTTCGCCTCATTGGCGATCGCTCCGACAATATCTCCTGGCTTTGCCCCGTCGCGTTTGCCGATGCGCAAGAAAAGCTGGGTCATTGGATGCTTCTGCCGACTCTTCCTGGGCGGATACTCCGGCGCTCGTCGTTCATCTACTCTGGCAGGCGGTTCTTGCTGCGTTTCAGTGATCGCGGTCTCTCCCAGCGTCAGCGAGGATGAGCGGTACCCTGGTCGGTTCGCCTCTCGTGTCTGTGTCACCATTTTGAAGGCCGCTGCCGCAATCTCGGCCGGATCATATGTGCCCGCCAGGTCCTCTACGAGGGTGAGAAAGGGGTCCAACTGCCCGGCATTCAGCACCCGCAGCACCTCCTCGCGGACCGCTACCAGGCGTCGCCCAGTCACATCTGCTGCCGACGGCAGCGGCAACTGCTCCAGTCGCCGATGAATTGCCCGCTCGATGAGTCTGAGCTGGCGTCGCTCGCGGGGTGTGACTAGCGTCAGGGCCTCCCCTGTTGCCCCGGCCCGGCCCGTCCGCCCGATGCGATGGACATAGGATTCGGCATCCAGCGGCAAATCATAGTTGATGATGTGGCTGACGTCCGGTATATCCAGGCCGCGCGCCGCCACATCCGTCGCCACCAGCACCTGTGTATGTCCGGCACGAAAGCGCTCCAGCGTGCGCTCGCGCTGCCCCTGGTTGATATCGCCATGAATTGCCTGGGCCAGATACCCGATACTGTTGAGGTGTTCAGCCAGGTGATCGGCATCCCGCCGAGTTCGCACAAAGATGATGGCCGAGTCTGGCTCTTCCATATCCAAAAGGCGCGCCAGCGCGTCGGTCTTGGCGTGCCCCGACACCTCGTAATAGACCTGGCGCACGCGCGGAGCAATCGCCTCCCGCGCGGCAACGCTCACCTGGATCGGCTGGCGCAGATATTGCTCGGCCAATGTGGCAATGCGCGCCGGGATAGTGGCAGAGAAGAGCGCGGTTTGTCGTTCGCTGGGCAAGCGGGCGAGAATCGCCTCAATATCCTCAATGAAGCCCATATTCAGCATCTCGTCAGCTTCATCCAGCACCACTGTCTGTACGCCATCCAGATTGAGCGTGCCCCGTCCCAGGTGATCCAACAGCCGCCCTGGTGTGCCGATGACGATCTGCACGCCGCGCTTCAAGGCCCGCAATTGGCGATCATAGGGTGCCCCACCGTAGATGGGCAGCGTCACCACTTCTCGGTATTTGCCCAGTTCGTGGAGGGCTTCGGCGACCTGCATCGCCAGTTCGCGGGTTGGCACCACGACCAGCCCTTGTGGCCGCAGTTCCCGCTCGTTTAGCCGCTCGATCAGGGGCAGCCCGTACGCCGCCGTTTTGCCGGTGCCAGTTGGCGCCTGCCCAATGACATCCCGCCTGGCCAGCAGCAGCGGAATCGTCTGTTCTTGAATCGAGGTTGGCACGCTATACCCCAGGTCGGTAATCGCGTGCAGAGTGGCCGTCCCAAGTCCCAAAGCGCGAAACGCCTCTGTGGCAACGCGTGCACCTTCGGCCGTTGATATTTCAACGGCCTGATCAATTTCTATCACGTTAATGTGTCTCTCTCCTCACGTGTCCCCTTCCTTGATCAGGGGGACATTTGCTGTTTCTGTAGGGCCTGGAGTGTACCTTCATCTGGGCGTTTGACCGCTTGCCCGCAGGGTGCCAGCACCAGCCAGGCCAACAGTTGTCTGAAGCTGAGCGTCTGGTGCTGCTGTTGAGCAATTTCGTTCTACCTGTCGTTCACTCTCCCCTAAACGGTGCCGCAGGGAGGCTTAATGAACCGGTTCCCAGGCCGCCGGGTTGATATCATCGGTGGGTGGGTGGTTACTGGCGCGCCGCAAGAAAATTTCAATGTCTGCTAGGCCGAGCGGGCTTTCGTAGACTGGCTCGAAGCACTTTCTGGTGGTCAGGTCTCGCATCACGCTTACGATATAGATTGTCGGCTGCTGATTTGCCTGAAACAGCGTGTCGTCCTTCTCTGCGACGGTGACGCAATACGTTCCTGATCGATTGATCGCCTGGCCCAGGGTACGGGAAGCTTTGAGGGCATCGCCGAGTGTCATGTGTCATCCTCTCTTCCACTCCAGGTTGGCAGCAAAAAAAGCCAGGCCGTACCAAAACACGACCCAGCTCTCCTGACCGTTTCCCGAAAGGGTGTTCTGAACAGTGTGGTAAACACGAGGAGGTTTTAGCCCTTGCGGGCCTTGCGTTTCCTGGCTTCTGCCTTGCGCTTGCGTTTCGCGCTGGGCGCTTCGTAGTGTCTGCGACGACGCGCCTCAGCGAGAACTCCATCTTGCTGAATCTTGCGGTTGAACCGCTTCAGGGCGGATTCGAACGACTCGTTCTCACTAATCTTGACTTCGGACACTGGCTTCCTCCTCTCCTGATCCGAATCTCGGCGGTTTCTGGCTCGGGGAGGAAAGGCCGTGACCATTCAGCATGAATGGTGTTGCGCTTCTCTCGTAATGATTCTGAATGCCGCGTACCTCCCATCAATTATACGCGCTGGCCCGCATGGTGTCAATGACATGCTCCACTGGCCCCGCGCCGCTGGCAATTCGCCCCTGCGTTCACCTGATATGGCTCGCTCTGCGATGGGCAAAGGGAACAGCCCTACCGTGCGCTGCACTGTGATATACGTGGAAACCACGTTGATCGCGTTCGCCCTTCCCCTGTGGTCTCGGGCAGTACCTCTGCCTTCCTGAACACGCCGATCTCCACCAGTTGGTCGAGCGACGCCCTGATGCGAATCGGATGTTGTCTTCAGTGATGGCTTATCTAAGAGCCAGAGCAGGTTTGCGTACGCGCCTGCAAGAAAGAGAGGCCAGCAATGACCACGCGGATTTATGTTGGAAATCTCCCTATACGGTGGACAATGCCCAATTGACACAACTGTTTGGCAGTTATGGTGAGGTGGTGGATGCCCATGTGGTGACGGATCGGGATACCGGGCGAAGCAAAGGCTTTGGCTTCATCGAGATGGCGAACGAAGAGACTATGCGCCAGGCCATTACGGGACTCAATGGGACACTTCTGGGAACACAAACCCTGACAGTGAATGAAGCCCGGCCACGTGCTGATCAGGACCGACGCGGCAGATAGGAGGCAAACTCCCAGCAGAAGAACAGGTCCTGTTCAGGCTTGAAGGCGAGGGAAAACCCGCTCGCCTTATTGGTTGTGCGCGTGATCAGATATTCTGTATTGAATCTGCCTGCCGGTTTTATTCCTGGACTTCTCCTGCTTGGGCACAGGCTGCACAGAGCGGCTCGCCATCATAGCGGCTAAAACAGGCGGTGATCATCTCCATCCGCTTGCCACACTGAGTACAGCACACCGTATCTTCACCTGCATTACTCGTGCTGTCATACAATTCCTTTTGGTCGGTGGTAATCAACGCCTGCTGGACGTGTGCGCCGGACGTAGGCTGGAGCGAATGCGTGTCGATGGATACGGTTGAGGTTCGATCATGGGCTCTTCCTTGCTCGTTGGGCTGAACGGCCTCAGGGTGTCGTTGTCCTTTCGTCATTATCTCAACCAGTGACCAGGAAGTGTGAGGCAGCACATGGTCATGGAAGCACCTCGTGTGGCCTCTCCTTTGCCAGCATACGCACTGCCCGCTCTGCGGCTCTCTCCCGCGAACTCCCTTGAGAACTTAGCCAGACCCGATAGCGTTCAGCTTGTCGCTCCTGTACAGCTCGACCTTGCCAGGCTTCCTCCCAGACTCCCACAATGGTGCCTGTGGAGGGATGATACTTATTGGTACAATGGGTCATGGGTTTTCTTCCTTTCCAGGAAGGTGCGATCCTCGCCGAGCGATTCGGGAACGAATGCCATCCAGCGTGAAAAGCTGAGGACAGAACCCTCAACACGCCAGGGGGACCGGCGTCGTTCCAGCCCTTCGGGCGTTGCTCATTTGAAAGTGGCTCCTCTCTGCTCTCGTCCGACAGAGCCTACTCCTCTGAGCAAATGGACACGCTTGAGAAGATACAAGCAAATTAATCGCGGACCGATGAAGGTCCTCACGATGGCGGCTCGTCGCGAAGCGGAGGGCAGATGGCCGCTTCCATCTTCGTCGACCCATGCATCAAGCGAAGCCACCGGAAGGTTTCGCTTATGAGAGGGAAGCCGAAACCTCGTACACCTTTTAGTGGTGGCTGGGCGAGCGCCCTGTGGAGTGATGTTGTTGGGGACTACAGAAAGTGTAACAGCGAAAGTGACGAAAGTCAAGTATTTCTCTACCGGAGGCGTCGCAGATATCGTGTTGACCGGTTCCTGGACGCCTCCAAAGATGATTTGATCATTCTTCTCCGGCTTCTGAAGCCGGAGAGAGATACCTTAAGCGCTCTCCTCCATGAGTTCAGGGACCAGTGGTCCAGTAGGTCTCTGGCGTGTAGAACGCCGCGCCAACAGGGCCGGTGGCACACGATAGACTTCATGCGCCAGCCCTACCCGTTCCAAGCTCCAGATGAGATAGCCAGAGACATCAACTTGCCACCAGTGCAGCCCATGGAAAGCTGAGCGGGGGAAGGCATGATGATTGTTATGCCAACCTTCCCCGAACCCCAGCAGCCCTACCACCCACTCATTGTGACTCCGGTCCTTCGTCTCAAACGCCCGTTTACCGAAGGTATGGCAGACCGAGTTGACGCTCCAGGTGACATGATGGGTCAAGAAGATGCGTACCAGGCCCCCCCAGAGCAGGCCTGTCCAGCCACCCAGGGCAAAGGGAATCACCAGACCCAGCACCGCCCAGAGCAAGAAGGTCCGGCTGATGAAGACGATCATCTGGTCTTTCATCAAATGGGGGCAATAGTGGTTGGGATCACCCTCGTCATCGCCGAACATCCAGCCGATGTGCGCGTGAAAGAAGCCATCAACAGGACTGTGCGGGTCGCCCTCACGGTCGGAGAGGGCATGATGCTTGATATGCGTTGCTGCCCACTGAAGCGCAGGTCCCTCGACGGACATGGAGCCAAGGATGAGCAGCAGACCCTTGACGACCGGATGGGGTCGGAAACTCCGATGGGTCAACATCCGATGGTAGCCAACAGTCACGCCAAAGGCGACCAAAGCATACATAATGAGTAACAACGCGAGATCAGGCCAATGCACGGCGCGTGCCCACAGCAGGCGTGTGGCAAGGCCGGTAGCGAGCAAAGGGACAACAACCACAATCAGGACCACCGCTTTATACGCGAGGGATCGCATGGTACCTCCGTGAGTCAAGTGTTCCACCACATTTGTGGAACAAGAATAAGAGGGAGAAAGGCATTAGGATGTTTCAGTGGAGGTCATGCAATAATCCGCCTGTGAGGCAAGTGGATGTTCACTCTTGGAGAAGCAATACTACACTATTGTTGCAAGATCTACTGCACTTCCTCTGAGGGGTAGCTGGATATTATCTTCCGTGTGTGGTATACTAGCAAGAGAAGCCATTGTAGCATGAGTGCTTTTCGCAGGATTGCCCCAGGTCACTTAGATACGCGCGTGGAGAGCGTGTCGGCTTTGCCGATGCTCCAGCGGTGTCACATCGTGCACATGACCGTTTCGGCCAGATGCATCTGTCTCACCTTTGGGACAGGAGTATCTGGCCGTTTTGTGTTCTACTGCCTTGGCAAAAGCGAACGTTCAGATGTGGCAAGCCCTCGTAGTAACTGGAGAGGTGGATGTGTTCGCGTTCCAGGGGCGAGGAACGCGAGGCGCGTGAATATGCCGTTATCAAAGCAGGCAGTGTCACGGATGCGGCGGCGCTCCTCGAGACCAGCGGAACTTATGTAGTGATCCTGTGAGAGCATCTTTTAAACATACCCGGCAAACCCATCCCGGCTCCTGTGCACAAAGATGATTTCCTGGTAAGCGCTCACCTATCTTCTGCTCGCGGCGCATCCAGGTAACATCTTTCTCTAGACCCCATTTCTCCGCTCCCGAGAAATGACCCTAGACCTGGCATGAGGCTGAAAGACGAACACTCGCTGTGAAGGACATGCACATCTGCCTCCACAGTGCAGGTAGAAGTGTGGTATGCCTCGGCAGAGCGTAACCGGTGGAGTACTGCCCATCGCAGCCCGTCTACGACGGGTGGACATAATGAGCGCCTATAGCAGATCGATGAAAGGAACCCTATCATGCCACGTCAGCGACCAGTGCGGCCAGCTCTCCCGCTTCAGGAGGCCATTCCTGCCCCGACGCCTCCCATCGATGACCCCGTGTACCGGGCACTCCTCGCAGCCGAGTCAACCGCCTATGCTGCCTGGCTTTCCTACGCTCCCACTCAGCAAAAAGGAGCCAAAGAAGAGTTGAGCGCCCTGCGCCGCACCTACGAGCAGAAGCAAGCTGAGCGGAGAGCCTATCGGCCACCAGATCCAACCGAACTGATTACGAGACCAGAAACGCTGCCCTGGCAGTGATCTACCGTGGATGCCGAGGCCAGAGCCATGTGAGCAGGAAAGGGCAGGTGTGAGGACTTCTAGCTGACTTCCTACCCCACGACGCGTACAGAGAGGAATACGATGAGTGAGCAGAGAGAACTTCAGAAGATTGAATGCCTCATCGGTGACATCCACAGTTGGCGTGGCTTGCAGCGGATTGTTTCCGTCTATCAGGCGTGGCATGGGCATTTACGGGTACGGGTAACGATTCCTTCCCAGCGCTCCTGGACGGGGACCGCCTTGGGTGTTCTCCGCTATGAGACACCTCCAGAGGGCGAGGCACCGCATGGGGGTGAGCAGCGCGTTCTGGAAATCTTAGTCCAACGGGAGGACGATCACACCGCTGCGGGGGTCCTCATCGAACACCTGCAAGCGCTCGAAGTGCTGTGGTGAACCGACGCGGGGATATGTGGGGAGCACGTTCAGAAGAGCGTGCTCCCCAGAGGAAGGACAACGCTCATGATTCCGCTCACCCCTCCCGACGTATATGAGGAGCTTGATCCTACTGCCTGCCCCGCAGGGCATCCGCCAGAAATCAGTGCTCTGAGAGTTTGCGAACATTGCCAGGATGCAAAGCAGCGTTCTGGGGTCTGGCCGCCCTATTGTCAGGTCTGTCACACGGAGCGGATGTACGCTTCCTGGAAGCGGATGGAACGAGATGGGCTGATTTGCCTGGTATGTCTGCCCATGTGCGCTGACCGTCTTGGCCAACGCAGACAAGAGTTGAAATGGAACCATTAAGCGACTGAAAAGCAGCCTCCTCCAGCACGTTGGAAAGCCTCGGTGGTTTCGCAGACAGCATGTGGAGCAGGAGGGGGGTGATGCACAGGGAACGGGGCATCACGGAGCCGGAAGGCCAGCGGGAAAGGCAGAGCGCTATGGACCATCTTGCCCACATTCAGGAGCTAAAAGCCCAGCAGCAGCAGCATGCTGCTCTCTTTTATCAGATGCACCACCAGGAGACCGCTGAACGCCTCAAACGGCAGGCGTTGCGAGAAGAATTGGCACGGGTCCTCCTGGCAATGCGAGAAGCCCAGGCCGCCATGCAAGCGCGGCCCGCTTGCAATATGCAGGCGGCATTGAGCGTGCGTGCTTCGCTGTTGACCCACCAGATTGCTGCCTCTTCTGCACACATCGCTTCCCTGGCGGAGCAGGAGGAGTTGGCAGAGCGCTGCTATGAAGAAACCTTGCAGCAATTGGAGGCATTGCTGTCAGCCTGGCCCGGCGACGGTGGGTGCCAAGACGAAGGAGGGGGTGTGGAATGTCGAGGGTTACTTACCTCGGAGGGACACGAACACAATACGTGAGTGAGCATCATGAACAGCGATGTGCTCGCTGCGGCGCGCCAACCTGGGAGGGCATCTGTGGCAACCGGTTGTTGCTCCGTCCCGATGTGTCCCGGCTGCCACTTGACCAGGCACCACTGTTCTCCTGGCGCTGTGCGGCCCACCAGGGGTATCAGATGCGCGAAGCCTCAGCAGTGCAGGCGAGCGAGCTAGGCGATGTCATCTATACGCTGACCTGCGGCCATAAGGTCCACTGGGTGTTTCGTGGGCGCTGGGCGTATACCTCTGCACAAATCAAACGGAGCATCCTCACCCGCCAGATCAGACTGGACCAACCCCAGCGTTGCTACCTGTGTGGAGACCAGGAGGAGGAGCGCAAGAGCAAAGCACGCATGCAGCAAGACAGCAAAGGAGCGGGTGAGACGCCCCCGACAGAGAGTGAAGGCAATGAGTGAGTTATCTCCGTTGGCAACCATGTGACCTCTGTCAGCGCCTCACACAGCAGGCCCTCTGCGGGAATCGGCTCCTCTCGCACGTTGATGTGCGTCGACTGCCTGCTCAACAGATACCGATGATTTCCTGGCGTTGTGAGCGTCACCAGGGCTACCAGATGCGCGAGGCCTCAGCGGTTCATGCCAATGCGTTGGGCGATCTTATCTACTCGCTCGCCTGTGGCCATGAAGTGCAAAGCATTGTGCGCGGCGTATGGGGCTATACACCAGCACTGATCGCGCGCGAGTTAGCCACGCGCCAGATCAGACTGGACCAACCCCAGCGCTGCTATCTATGTGCCGATCAGGAAAGAGGAACCTGTGGATGATCTGCTCATTTTTGATGCTCAGACAAGAGAAGGTTCAACCTGGTGAACAGTACGACCCCATTTCTCCTTGATGCTTGGTGTGCTGGAACAGCGTACATCGGGATCGCTACCAGGCGCCAGGGCTATGGCTTGCCCACTGCGAGCATCGGGCAGTATGTGAAAGGAGGAAGAAACTATGCCTCATACTACAGTGCCAGTTAGTAAGTTCAAGCCGAGGAGGAAATGGGAACCGCCTGCTCCTGCAAGATCTGTAGGATGCGCGCCCATTTCCCCGCTTTGCGCCAGCGATAATAGTGCTCGGCTACGTTCGACCAGGGCCCGAAGCACGCTGGCACCCCGCGCCATGAGGAGTTCGTCTGGATCACCCACACAATCCCCTCGATGATCCGGCGCGGATCGGAAACGTGCTGCCGGGTCTGCGACACGTACCTGGGCAGCAGGAGACGAATCTGCTCCCATTGGGCATCAGTCAGGGGCGCCACCCTAACAACGGGATGGGTGCCAGTATGCGTGGACCACTCGATGGCGCTTGCCGAATACGACGGTTCACACGGCAACGTTTGGCAAGCGCTTGATGCTCACGCCGGAACTGCGACCACCACAGGCGCCGTCCACGCTGCGCTGCTGACTCCCCTAGCTCCTGGATCAGCCGTCCCACCTCCGCCACGCTCAGGGGAAGGCATTCCTGCTGGAGGCCACTTTTTTTCTACGTCGGCAAACATTGGTGAAGCATGAAGAAGCGAGCAGCTCGAGATGCAACACCATGCTGTTTGTTTCGTTGTTCCCTGATCATGAATAGAGCCCTTCTGCCGCCTGGCGCCGTACCATCTGCTCGCAGCGCTCTTCCAGGGCGAGCAGATAGCATTGGGGATTCTGGCGAAAGCGTCGCTGTTGACGGCGGGTTTCTTGCCTGGTATCGAGCGCTTGTCGCAACGAACGCCAGCGAGTAAGGTTCCCTGGAGGGAGATCGGTTGCCTGATACGGACGCAGGCGGGTGCTCACGCTGGCAAGGACCTGCGCCTGTCCGCGTAACAAGAGCGTCGGGGCCACCTGCTTGCGCCCGCTGGCGCGGCGTTCGTGATAGCGCAGGGAACCGAAGAGATGTTCAAGATCATTGTCGGTGCGCGGGAGGTCAGGGTGATCATAGCACTGGAACAGCGCCTCGCCATAGCTCGCCGTGACCTTGAGGAAGGTCGTGTACCAGGCTTTCACGAGGGAGTCTGTGCCAGAATCTGCAAGAGTTGCCTGCAGCTCATGAAGCACCTGCAGATAGCGCTGCCGGACCTCCTCTGCCGAAACCTGCTCGTCATTGTTGAGGATATGCACGGCCCGAAAAACCAGGGCATAGGCCGTCTGAATCGGCGGCCATCGAGCAGCCGTGTGGGTCAAACCGCGCTGGATCGAACGTTGGATGCGCTCAAGTGCGTAGGCGAGGCGCCAATGATCCCCCCTTTTAGCATGGCCTGCTGTAAGGATGCGCTAATCTTCGTCAACCGTTCCTGGAGGCGCAAGCCAGCAGCCCACAGCGGCGGCTGCCCATCGTCGGTCAACGCACTGCGCACCGCCAGGCAGTAGTCTTGCACAATGCGAGCTTCTTCTTCGCTCAGCCTGCGCATGTAGGCTGGGGTGATCTCCGGCTGGTGAGCCAGAACCCCTTCCATCAGGCGTTCGACAGGCCGAATGTCGCGCACGAGGGCTTTGAGGTCTTTCTTGGCGTGGCGATCCGCTTCATAGAGCGGCTTGACGGCTTCGCGCAGGTAGTGATACTGACACAGTTGATGGGGAATGTTGGGAAGCGCCTTGGCGACCGCATGCCGCAAGCCAGTTTGCCCATCGGAGATGACCCCCGTGATGGGGACTGGAGCCAACGCTTGCACCTCCCGAAGCAACGCGACTAGTTCCTCTTCGGCTTCGCTCAACAGACTCCGAGCCAGGAGAACCTCACCAGAGAGGCAATCACGGAGGACCCAGAGCACTTCATGACCCACATCGGGTTTCAAGCCGTCGATCCCCAGAATGATCTGCCCTTGGGGATGGAAACGGTGTCGCAGCGCGTCTGCATCGGTCAGGCGGAGGGCTACGAGTTCCTCATAGCGCGCCAGGAGATTGGTCACCGTGCGTTCGGCGATGACCACCCCACGGGTGTGCAGTTCCTGGTAGATTTCGGGAAGGCTCCGGTGCTGAGCATAGCGCAATTGCCCAACCAGCGCGATCACATCAAAACCAAACTCGCCATGCGGCAAGGCCCAGGCTCCTTCCTCTTCGGGGCGACACAGCGTGCGGAAGGAGGCGCAGTGGCGATTGAGACAGCGCATGAGCGGCATGGTCAGGCGCCAGATGCCATCCAAGCGGCGAATCGTACGGTGGGCATGGTGTGCAACGTGGAGGGCAGCGCCGCAGGCAGTACACGTGGCGCGCTGCACCACGAGCCGACAGGTGCTGGTAGGGGTGGGGGGAGTTCGCCGTGCCATTGATCCTCCCCTTTTTCGACTCATCGCTGGCCGTGCGGGCGGAGGACGTCGGCTGGCGTTCTGCCCGTGCGGCCACTGCTTACCTGGTTTGGGGGCGAGCGAGGCGTTCGGCCTCGCTCTTGTCAGAAGAGAGCATCGACGCTGGAGGGCAGCTGACAGGCCCGTTGGGCTTTATGCCCTTCTTCCCTTCCCTGCTCCTTCCTGCTCATCCCTTTCCTAGGTATAAGCAATTACCGGGCGGACCTCAATCGTGCCGTTCTGCGCATAGGGAATTTTCGCAGCCCAGCCAATCGCTTCCTCGAGGTCTTTGCAGTCGAGCAGAAAGTATCCGCCCAAGTGCTCAGGCGTTTCAGCGAACGGGCCTTTGGTGGTCACCGTCTCGCCATGGCGCACACGCACCGTCGTCGCGTCAGTGACAGGGGCAAGTCCATAATTGGAGAGATACACCTGGGACGCTTTCATTTCCGCCAAGAGATCAAACCAGCTTTGCCTTGCGGCGGTCGCTTCTTCCGAGGTGTAGCGTGGCGCTTGAGATGGGTTTGCGTACAGTAGGAGTGCGTACTTCATGCGTGTGTCCTCCTGAGGTCTCGGTTCATCACGGGGTTCCTCCTTGGTGCTTGCATGATGCCCCTCCTGTTCCTGAACAGGATGCGGGTCATCTCAATTTCGAGCGTTCTGGGGTTACCCACCCGGCGTTGCCATCTCGAGCTGATCGCCCGGTCATCTGGGGTGGGTTTCGCCTGTCGTTACAGTGACAGATGCCGAGGAAGAAATGTGACTGCTGGACGAACACGGCTGGCTGGCAGCACACTTCAAGGTGCTGGTGCCGGTCTTCGGGCGCTTCCATGCGCCCCTGGACTCCTCACGCTGCCAGTCGGTCATGACGTAACGCGGTGGTGCATTTGACAGCACCACCGCGTCATTGCTGCTCCTTCTGTGTTCGGTGGAGGCCACCTGCACACATGACCGGGTCCACCGAGAGGCGAGAGGGGCTTCACGAGCGCTGCGACATACCAGGCACCCTTGCTTCACCCCTCCGCCCCAGCGCCAGCGGCTCCCTCCAATCCGCCGGCCAATTTGCCAAGGCCACAATACTATCCAAGACCAGCATCACCGGCGCCGAGAAGTTGTCGGCAAGCATATCATGATCGATAATGTGCGTTGTCACCGCACCCGTCATGAGGAGTACCAACATCCCGGCGCCCAGAAACCGCCTGCGTGGGAGGAGCAGCATTACCGCGGCGAGAATCTCCACCCCGCCGACGACGGGAGAAACCCAGGCAGGATAACCCCACTGCACGAACTTCACGTAATACGAGGGGTATCCCAGAACCCCGACTGGGGAGAACTTGAAGGGCGCGAAGAAGAGGTAGGCCACCGCCACGAACCAGGCCAGGCCCGTCAACAGGCGTCGTTGCCAGAGGTGAGTCTGCTTCCGTTGTGCTTGCATGCGTACACTCCTTTTCCTGAACCGAGAGGCGAAAGCCGCCCCGTTTCGCTCGTGACGAGGTCACCCATGGACATTTCACAGGAGGCGCCAGGCGTCCTGTCACATGAGGAGGGGTTCGCGCTGTCATTACAGTGACAGATGCCGAGGAAGGAATGTGACCGATGGAGACCACCAACTGGTTGGCAGCACACTTTGAGGCCAGGCGTCCCCACCTGCGAGCCGTGGCCTACCGCATACTTGGCTCGCTCGCTGAGGCGGAGGATGCCGTACAGGAGTCCTGGCTCCGCCTGAGCCGCGCCGATACCAGCGGGGTCGAGAATCTAGATGGCTGGCTGACCACGGTGGTCGCGCGGGTCTGCCTGAACCTGCTGGACGCGCGCAAAGCACGGCGCGAGGAATCCCTAGAGGCGTCCGTGCCCGAGCCGATCACGAGCCGTGAAAGCGAGATCGACCCGGAGCAAGAAGCGCTCCTGGCAGACTCGGTCGGTCTGGCGTTGCTGGTCATTCTGGACACCTTGACGCCCGCCGAGCGGCTCGCCTTTGTGTTGCATGATATCTTTGAGATGCCGTTCGACGAGATCGCTCCCATCGTCGAGCGTTCAGCACCGGCGACACGGCAACTGGCGAGCCGCGCACGTCGGCGGGTGCGAGCAGCGACGAGAGAGCAGGACACCGATCGCGCCACCAGCCGAGCAGTGGTCGATGCCTTCCTGGCGGCCTCGCGCGGCGGGGACTTCGACGCGCTGCTCACGCTGCTCGACCCGGATGTGGTCCTGCGAGCCGACCGCGCCGCCGTGTCTGTGGGCGCGCCAGGCGAAGTCCGCGGGGCAAGAGCCGTGGCCCAGCAGGTCTCCGGGCGCGTCAGGGGGTTGCAACCGGCGCTGGTGAACGGAGCCGTGGGAGCCGTGGCCCAGCGTGGACAACAGGTCCTTGTCTTCAGGCTCACGATCACGAACGGCAAGATTATGGCAATCAACGTGGTCGCTGACCCCGAGCACCTTCGCCAGCTCGCGATCTCGATCCTGAGCGAGTGAGAAGCCTCCCTCCGTGGCGGCTCGGGGAAGCGTGCGGCGAGGTGTGGCTGATCAGGTCCTGCGCGCGTGCGTGCCAGGCTACACCTGCATCCGCTGGTGTGAGTGCGGAGACGAGGGACAGCAGGCGTGGCAAGATCTGATTGCTAACGGAGGGAAGATAGCGGGCAAACGGCTATGTCACCAGAGATTGCCGACGTAGTTTTTTTTCGTGGGTGAGCAGCTTGTGCCGTACCACCACCAGGATGGCGTGAGCCAAAAGGGCCAATGTCACAAAGCGATACCACGCTCGAAAACCTCGCACTTCATAGTGATCCAGCCCGACCACGCTTTTGGCCTCTTCCAAGCCTTCTTCAATCTTCCAGCGGCTGCCAGCGACGCGCACCAGATCAGCAAACTGGATGCCGGTCGGTCCGGCAGCCCGGTAGCAAGCCCGCTCGTTTGGATCGACGAGACTGCGCCGGATGAGTATCCACCGTACCCGCTCGCTCCCCGGCCCTGTCTGTGCTGGCAACTGCAACCAGTTCCGCTCATAGAGTCGTGGCCCTTTGCTGTCTTCCCCTGCCGAGAGCACCACCCAGGCCGACTCCGGCAGAAGCGCGGCCATATAGCCGATGGGCTGGTGCTGCCTAGCCACCCAGACCAGGTGCGTCTCAGGAACCGCCAACACGTAGTGCTTCTGCTGCTCGTCCAGCCACAGGCGCAGGTCCTCATAGCCATACACCGTATCATCCACGACCCACTCGGCGGGCACACCTGCGGCAAAGGCGCGTGCGAGCATGCGCCTGGCCAGTTCTCCCTTCGTGGCGAAGCCCACTTCATCGGGGATGCCTGCCTCCCGGCGGCGCACGCGATCGGTTATCCATTCTTCTGGCAAGTAGAGGGCTCGATCCAGAAAGGCTGCGCCCCGGCTGGCTGCATAGAGCAGGAACACCCCAATCTGGCAGTTCTCTCGCCGCCCAGCGGTACCGCTGTATTGCCGGGCGACTCCGGCGGATTTCTTCCCTTTTTTGACAAAGCCGGTTTCGTCTACGACGAGAATCCCCTGTTCCTCCCCTAGATGCTCCACCACATAGGCTTGCAGGGCATCCCGCACAGCTTCTTCATCCCAATCGGCCTCGCCCAACACCCGCTGCATCCCGCGTGGGCCGCGTTCGTCCAGCGCTTCAGCCAACTGCCACCCATTTTTGCGTTCCAGGGGCGCGAGCAAGCCTTGCAGGTAGCTTCCTGCTCGCTTGCGCGCCTCGGCTCGGCGAAAGTGTGGCCCAATGCGCGTTTGCACCTGAGCCAGTTCCTCAAGCGCCTGCGGCAGCCAGTCTTCTGCTCCGGTGGGCTGTCCAGTGCTCTGTACTTTTAAGGTCATCTGCTGCTCCTCTCGGCAGTGCCGTGTGAGGCGGCTGCATCCCACGGTGATTGGGACCGCGAAGCGCCACAGCAATCACAAGAACAGGATGGAGTGTGGCACTCGCGCCGCAGCTATTCCGACGAGGTGAAGGCGCATGACCTTATGCCGTGACCGTGACGGTGAGGTTCATGGTCGTGGGATGGATGGTACAGGTCACGTGGTAGGTGCCTGGGGTCGTCCAGGGAGGCGAGGTCCAACTCTGGCCGGGTTGGAAGGTAGTGCCGGTGGACCCCTTGAAATTGGGCGCTCCCGCCTCTGTCTGGGCGATGCCTTCTTTGCCAATCACCAGGATATGCTCGGAACCCGTCGCCTTGTCATCGACAAAGGTAATGGTCTGCCCTTGTTTGATGGTCATGTGCGTCTATTCGAAATTGTTGGAACCCATCGTGACGACGTTGCCAGCAGCCGCTGCAGGATGACTTTGTACCTGACAGCCGCACAGGAGCACGAGGATCAGGCCCAGGATACCGAGGGCGAGCATCTGCTTCATCGGGAAGCCATCTTTTCGGGAGATCGTGGGCAGCCGAACGCCAGCGCCCAAGGAGGTTGGGTGAGCAAAAAGCGGTCCAGCAGATGGTTCCTGCTGGACAGCTCAGGCAAAGCGAGCACACGGACGTCCTGCTAGCGTTTTTCAGTCGGCGTGCCGTCCGGGGGAGATGCCGCTGTGATGCCGCCGGGAGCAACGCCAGCCGCTTGCGGGCGTCGGCGCAGCCGGGCCACGATCCCGCCACCCAGCACCAAGGCCACGATGCCAATCAGAATCGTTACCCAGATCGGGGGGCCTGCCGAGACCGTATTGGTGACCGTCTTGGTCACCACCACCACGCCTTGCAGACTTCCGGTACCAACGCCGAAGAAGAAGACGCCGCTGTCGGGATCACCATCGTCAGCGGAAACGGTATGCCAGTAGACCTCGTAAATCCCGTTGCCCGCGCCCTTCATGCCAACCGTCATGGTTTTGGTATCGGTCGCGAGCACATGGCCCATATCTGTACTGACCAGCGTGGCATCCTGATCGGAGTAATCGGTATTCTTCAGGTCCGTGTTCAGGAAGACCTGGAGGCTGCTCGGGGTCCCATTGGCCCCGGCAGGATTGACATGCTCCTGGAAGTGGACGGTGACCTGGGTGGGAGCGGTCGCCAGGACCGCCCCCGCAGCCCGGATCGGAACTATCATAGCTGGCATGGGCAGAGGCGACTCCAGCCATCCACACGCTCAGCCCCAGCGCCCCTGTGAGGGCGAAGAGGGCGGCGAGTCCGAGGCGGTGCAGACGAGGGAACCAACGCAGCATACATCATATCCTTTCAAGCAGTAGCGCCAGAAGAGTGAAGTCTGTGCCCACGAACCACAGGGTCCCAGGGCACATCTGCCCCAGAGTATAGGGTGTCGGCGCTGCCTTGCCCAGTGGGATTTCTCCTGATTTGCAGGCCAAGAGACTACTGAATTGAAGCGGGAATGGCTCCCACTGGCCATTCCCGCTTCGCTTTGGAGCTTGCGCGCTCGTGGGAGAGGCTAATAGGTGACGGGAATTGTAAAGGTGGTGAGAAACTGCGACACCTTGGGGGGCAAGATCTTCACCAGGATGTTCCAGTGTCCTCCCATGGTCAGGTCACTCTGCCCGGTATAGGTGCCTGGTGGCAGGGAACTGCTCGGCAGTAACTGGGCATAGGACACGCCCATATTCATCTCTACCATCGTGGTTTGGAGCAACACCTCGGCGTTGGTGATGGGCTGCTTCTGGGCATTGAGCACGGTGACGGTAAAGGTGTTCGTGCCGAACTTGGCAGGTGTCACCTGGAGGGTGATCGCATAGCCTCCAACCACTTGCGTTTTCAGGTACGCGCCGCTGGACCCACTGGGAGCCGCTGCGCCTGCTGGCGTCGTCGCGAGGGAACCTGCGAAGGCGGCCAGCAGGGCCACACAGAGCAGCACCGCGCACCCTAGCAGCGCCTCACGTCGCAGCCAGCTTTCCATCCGTCCCACCAATCGCTGAGCATGGGGGGGCACTTCCCCTCCATGGCTCGACTCGGAGCTTTGGTACTCGGATGTGGACGGTCCCGAAGTGATCGCTTCGGCGCGGGGAGAAGCCGCAACGAGGGCGCCGACTTCCTCGGCCTCGACTACCGCCTGGCTCACACGGGCGCTTTGCCTTGTCAAAGCCAGGGAGAGGCGAGGACGCAGGACGAAGGCATGGTAGGCGCTGATCAGCACCATCAGCAGGAAGAGACCGATCTTGATGGTCAATGTCCGTCCATAGGCGGTGGTGATAAATTGATCGATGCTCGTCAGGTGAATCACCGTGTTCAGCGAGCCAGTTGCCGCCAGGAGAAACGCGCTGACGATAGCCAGCGCGCTAAACTCTGGTAACCCCACGCCAGCACACGCGCGTGTGCTGGCGTGGGGTGAGCTTGCCCAGTGCCGGAAGCAGCACAACGGCAATATAGAACAACCCTCCGACCCAGGCGGCATTGGCGACCAGATGCAGCAGGTCGATGCTCAGCCCGTAGGTGAGTTCCGAACTGGGCAACGCTGCAGCATGCCCCGAGAGGGCGAAGGCGACGATTAACGTCGCGCCTAGCAGCAGTTCGAGCCGCCCCAGCCACGAGCGCTCCAGCCAACCTGCGACCAGCCTCCGAGGCAGATAGCACACGCTGCGCAGTGTCTCCAGCAGTGCGGGCCACCAGCGACGAACGCCCTCCGCTTCGTGGTCGGACGTAATCGTCCTTTCCCGGTGCTGAGGAAGCCGCCGCTGACTGGACCACTTCCGCCACAGCACCAGGACCGTCAGCACGAGCGCCGCCAGGGCCACACCCTGGCGCAAACTCCAGAAGGTGCCAAATCCACTGCCAAAGAGGACCGCATGCAGGAGGGGCCACGAGAATGCGCCAGACCACTCTCCAGCCAATTCCGCTGCCTGGGCAAACACAATCCCCAGGTCGCTGACCAGCAGGAGCAGCAGCACGCCAATCGTCAGCCGTCGGAAACGACGCGCTGCACGCTCCGCGGCGGCTGCCAGGTCGGAGTCAGCTGGCCGCCCCGGCGAGAGAATCCACGTCTCCCACATCATGCCCCCAACCCAGAGCGCCAGGCACACCAGGGCAAGCCAGGTAAAGAGGGCTTGTACACTCGTTGGACCATCCAGATTTACGCCGCCTGCCGCGCCGTTGCCCCCCGCGCCTGGGATATTGCCGGTTGGCAGGATAGCAGGAACGGGAGGAACCGACCCATCAGGGCGCGCAATCTGGAAGTAAAACGAGCCACCCACGATATGCCCATCTTCTGCCGATTGGGTCCGCCAGACCACCACATACGTACCAGCGGCCAGGGGAGGCAGCGTCAGGATCATTTCCTTGGGATCGGAGGGGCTGACATGATTGTCTCGATTGTCCACCTCACGATTGGTCGTATCGACGACCACGGCGGTTGAGGTCAACGGGTTCACGGACTCGCTAAACCACATCTGCACATTCGATGGCGGCGTTTTCACGACCTCACGGGCGGCTGGGATCGAGCGCACCAGCAGCGCGTGGGCAGGAAGGGAGGAAACCAGCGGGCTGGTTGACATGGTCGAGCGGGTCTGGGCAAAAGCGACAGGCACTCCCTGGCCCACGTTCCCCACCGGCAGGAGGGCAAGAAAGGCGAGGCTCAGCTCCAGGAGGAGCGCCAGCGCGTACCGTCTCGCGTGCGGGCCCTGCTGCTGGGGTGTCGGTGTGCCCGTGATGATGTGCGTTTGATGGTGCCACATAGGGACACTGCCTTTCTGTGCGCTTCAGTTCCCCTGGCGAGGCGGAATGGATGTACGACGTGGTATCCCTCATCGCGCGGGCGATGGATGCGGCACTGACCGAAGGACCATCTATCTGGCGAACTTACCAGCAGATGTAGGCAAAGCAGCAGCCAGAGGAGGTCACAACTCATGTTGGCAACGCTGATGGTTTGACAGAAGACGTCCTTCATGAGCATGGTGCCAACGCATTTGCTGTAGAATGGGGTGCCATGCGCAAGCACTGCCGACATCGTTCCCAGAAAGACCACCAGCAACGCCACTGCTCCCGCCGCGGCCCAGCGCTGAGCCAGACCCAGCAAGAGCAGGCTCCCTATCAGCAGCTCGACCAGTATCAGGCCTATGAGCATGGCCTGCCCCCACCCCGGAGGAACCAGATGGGCCAGGATGCTCGGCAGATCTCCGGGGGAGCCTGTCACGGCTGTACTCATTCCGGCCAGGAGAAACATACTCCCCATTATCAGGCGGACGGGCAGGGAAACCAGTGCATGGTTCCAGAGATGACCCCGACGCCTATACCCGGCTTCCAACTGCGCCCGAGACGCAGCTCCACCACTGCGCACCTCTTTTCGGGAGCGTCTGACAACCTCATCAGCACGCCTGTAGTTGCCCGGTCGGTGAGCGCGGCGACCTCTGGTACAGAGCGGCAAGTTCCCGATGGTACGCCGCAACAAGCGGCGGTTGAGAGGGAGTATGACAATCCCCTTCTGGTGTGACAGGCGTTCTCAAGAAGCATAGCAGATCAGGCGCGAAAGCAGCATCAGGTCTTCTCCTGACTTTCTGCTGGAAAGAGTACTGAGAATGGTCAGCATAATGTCCCTATAGGTAGCACGGCTGGCCTGTTGAGAGTGCTTGGAGTCAACGTTCAGGGTCCACTAACCCCCGGCGCACGGCATAGCGTACTAGGTGGGGCAGATCACGCAGCCCCAGCTTCTCCATCACGGTGGCCCGATGCGACTGCACCGTCTTGATGCTCAGTTGCAAGCGATCAGCAATCTCTTGATTGGTGGCGCCCTCGGCCACCAGTTGCAACACCTCGCGCTCGCGACTGGTCAGGGTCTCATAGGTGTCGTCAACGGGCATCGACTCGCGGCCCGCGGCCCCTGAGTGTGTGGCGCGGTGGGTATAGTCGGTGACCAGCGCCCGCGTCATACTGGCGGACAGAAACGCTTCTCCGCGCGCCACCGCCCGGACGGCGGCAATGAGATCGGCGGCGGCGGTACGTTTGATGACATATCCTGCGGCTCCTGCCCGTAAGGCCCGGAAAAAGTATTCCTCGGCCTCGTGCATGGTGAGAAAGAGGACGCGGACCTCAGGCACGTGCTGGCGAATGCGCAGGCATGCCTCTACCCCATCCAGGTCGGGCATACTGATATCCATGAGGACGACCCGTGGACGTAAGCGCTCGGCCTCGGCGACGGCTTCCCGCCCTGTACATGCATCGCCCACCACGGTGATGTCTCCTGACAACTCTAACAAGGCGCGCAGCCCCTCGCGTAAGATGTCATGGTCGTCGGCGAGGAGCACCCGGATGCCACTCGAACGAACGGGCGGGAGCGGGTCATCGCTCTGTCGGCCCTCGCCTGAGGAAGGAAACTCTATCGGCATGTGCATACCTCAACAGCACTCTCGTGATTTCTCGCACCTGAGACGGGACTTACAGCAACAACAGGTTGGTCTGGAGAGCAGGGGCATGTTCCTGGGCTGCTGCGCCTGAACCTGCTCTGGCGCGAGTCAGAGGGATCGCCACCCGCACGACACATCCCTCGCCAGGGCCTGAACGCACCTGGAGGACGCCTCCCAGGAGCTGCGCTCGCTCGCGCATCCCTTCGAGACCCACTCCCCGTGCTGCTTCCGCAGCGGGGGTAAACCCGGCCCCGTTATCGGCAATGGTCAAGCGCACCTGTGTTGCCTGCTGCCAGTAGGTCACCTGAATCTGTCTGGCTTGTCCGTGGCGGATGGCGTTCGTCAGGCTCTCCTGGGCGATACGGAACAGGGCCGTCTCTACCTCGCCGGGCAAGCGCGCGCGATCTGGCAGATGCCCATCCGGCGTCTCGTCTGCGGTAGCCTCTTGGGGGTCATCGGCCAAGTGCAATTGAAGGTGGATGGAAATGCCAAAGCGCTCCTGGACGTCATCAGCCAACCAGCGCAGCGCAGCAACCAACCCAAGATCATCCAGCAGCGGCGGGCGTAGTTGCCGCGAAAGGGTCTGGACTTCAGCCAGAGTTCGCTGGGTCAGCCCGATCAGTCGCTCCGCCTGCCGCTGGACCTGCGCAGTCACCTGACCAGTTCCCATTGCCAACCGCTCCCGCAGCGCCTCGGCATGCAAGGTCAGGGCGGTCAGGCTTTGCCCAATCTGATCGTGGAGTTCCAATGCCAGGCGTCTTCGCTCCTCTTCTTGTGCGCGCAGCACGTGCCCAGCCGCGTCATGGCGTGCCTGCGTTAGACGATCCAGCATGGCATTGAACGTCCGCGCCAGCGCCCAGACCTCGGCATCACTCTCGCGCTCCACCGCGCGTGCCTCCAGATTTCCCCCGACGGCCTGAATGGTCGCCAGCAACCCATGCAGCGGCGCAAAGGCCGCTCGTAAGAGGAGGAAATTGATCGCCATGCCGAACACGGCGGCCAGGGCAATGAAGGTGGTATCAATCAGGTAATGATACGTATCGGGATTATGCTGGGTGATCCACCAGCCAGCCGCCGTTTCCAACAGGATGATCGCGCTGTTGGCGACAATCACTTTCTCAAAGATGGAGAGCGGCCAGCGTGAGGCGAGTCTGTGTCGTAACTGGATGGGATGAATACTCACAGGCTGCTCTTCCTTTCGTACCTGGTCAGACCGCAGGGGGTTCCTGAAGCCCCAGCGACTGGAGACGGCGTTGGCTGCGGCGGGACTCCTGAGGAGGCCACCAGGAAGTGGATGCGGGTATGCCAGTCCGGTCGGCCTGGGGTCTGGAGTGTCAGGTCCGCCCACCAGGGGCCAGGCATAGGAACCTGCAACGGGACAGCGAAGGTGCCCGCCTGTGCTGCTGTGCCAGACAGATCAATCGGACGTGTGGGCATGGACATCGTCTCCATATCCCACACCACATGCAGGTGTGCCCAGGGACCTGTCACTGCATCGCGATCGGTGGCATCAGGGACCGACACCACCAGCCGTACCGTCTCGGGGGTCTGCGGGGCAAGACACACCCGAGCGTCAAGAGGAGAGCTGGCGGCGTGCCACAAGGTCAGCAGTGGCAGGGCCAGCGCCACGAGCAGGGAACCTATCAGCAAGAACCAGACCCCAAGACGAATGCGCTCAAAGCGGAACAGTGTTGGATGATGCTGAGCCGTCATGGCAGGCCTCCCTCTCTTGGCGGGTCTTCCGGCCCGGACTCCGGCAAGCTTTGTACCGCTTGCTGCTCTCTCCTCCTTCAGAGTATAAATGCAGGGTTCTGGCGCTGTCTATTGGGATGAGTACGGAATAGCCAGAGGAAAACTACGGAGAAACGCCTTGTGCATGGCTTACTCCGGTCCGAGTGAACATGTTCTCCCAGAGAGGCTTCCAGGTGTTCATGTGAGGCGCAGCAGTGCACGATAGGGAGAGCGCCGTCAGTGCAGATGGGCCGCCAGAGCATCTTCTTCCTCGGTTTCCGGCTCCTCCTGCCCTGACAGTACATATTCAACGATTGCCAGGAGCAAGGAGACAAAAATGATGATGTGTACGGCGGTACACCAAAGGCAGAGCGTATGTAAGATGACCAGTTCCACATACACGAGGTACATCACGGTCGCGATGCCGAGGATCATCCACACGAGCTGCACTAGCCTCAGCCAGTGGGCTCTGGTGCGGATGCCACCCACTGCCAGCGCCGCGCTCACTAGAAACCAGGCGAGGCCGGGAAGGGTGATGGGCAGCGTGGTGCCTGGGACGACGGAATAGCTGCTGGAGGTGACGCGCTCGCAATTGACGACCCCCTGCGCCGAGCAGAGCAGCGGCACCTGGGCATAATGGACGGTGGTAAGATAGATAGCAATACCAGCGCCCACCAGGGCCAACCTCAACACGCACCATTGCCGTACTGCTCCCTGAAAGATTTTCATGGCTGCTGCTCCTCTCTTGCGCGAAATGCACCTATCCTACCAGCGCGGAAGTGCGAAACACAGCCGCGGGGGCAGCAGGCGGGCTAGTTGGTGTTCCAGTGTCTCCAGTTGAAGAGTTGAGCGACTGCTGGACGGCTGGAATGGGGGCAGCACTGCACACGCTGGCCGGTTGCTGGTTGGTCGCCAGGCAGATGGCTGCGGTGATATAGTTCGCTGTTCCCAGGATATGCTGGGCGACCGGCGACTGGGCATTGGAGAGGTCCGAGGCAATCTGCTGCCAGGTGAGGTTACTCAACACCTGCGGGTTATAGCTCGCCCCCACAATCGTGTACTGATTGGCAATGTCCACAAAGGGGAAGCTTTGCCCAGGATTGTACTGGGCGATCAGTTGCTGCTCGGCAGAGGTCGGCGTTTGCAGGGTCACGCTCTGATAACTCTCGACCTCCAGCGGCACAAAGTCCACGTATTGGCTGGTGTAGGAACTGCTATAGAAGCTGAAGGTGTGGGTGCTGGGATAGACATCAGTGGACGAAGATGTGATCTGGTGAAGATTGGAAAAGTTGCCAAAGCGACTCAGCGCCACAATAATTCCCCAGCGTTCGGCGGCGCAGTAGGGACAATATTCGGCCCCGTAGTAGAAGACTTCGGGCTTGCCGGTTGGCCCGGTCAGCGCGGAGCCGCTGATTTTGGTGGGCTTGGTCTGGTTCTGACCGGTACCAACGCTCGCCAGCACCGATGGGCTAAGGGTGGTGACCTCCTGCACGACGGTGGGATCGGCAGCCGTCACGGGATAGGTCCCGCTTGGGATAGTAGTGTGGCCGAGCACTGCGAACAGCACAATGATCCCCACCACAGCGACGGACGCGCCGCCCACGCTGAGCCATAATCCCAGATGGGAGTGCCGGCGCTTTTTGCGTCTCTGCTGCGTTTTCGCCTGGGAACCGGCAGGTGCTTGAGGCGTTCGAGAGAGTTCACGCTTTGGCGCGATGGGGGACGAAGCAGAAGCGATCGGGCGGGTTGCTGCTTTGCCACGCGTGGATGATGTCGCTTTGGTGGAGGATGGCTGTATCGAACCCTGCCGAGTGGCAGCGGGCCGCCTAGCTGATTGTCTGGTTGCTGAGGTTGTGGTTGGTTTCTTCTTCGGACGTTTGTCTGACGATGGGTTTGGTGTTGGTGGTTGAGTCATAGATAGAGATAGTCTTTCTCCATCCTGGCCGTCAAGCATGGCGTTGTCGGCCAGGAAACACAAGAACAACCTGGTATTCTTTCTTCTCTCCAGAGCGAGATCGGCGCACCGGTGTTCGCCGCTGCCAGCGTCTCCAGATCATGCCAGGCTCTCTCGCCAGTTGCGTGCCGACGCCGAGCTCCTGCACGTCCGCATCCTAGTATAGAGCGTCAGTTGGCGGCTGCCCAGTAGGGCTGCTCCCTATTGAGGGCCACCACGAGTCCTGAATTCGCGCCTCTACCGCTCCCTATTCCACCTCGTGCTGCACTGGCGCACCGTTCCCACATGGCCTGGGGTGTGCTCTTCGGCGCTCATTGATCGCTGGCCGCTTCGGACATCTGCTCCAGGCGCTCTTGCCGGAGCATCCACTGAAGAAACAAGCCACTGCCGACCACAACATACAGGAAGATGCCACCCACCACCCACATCAGCAATCCACCCAGTTGTTGATCGCTCGCCAGCACCACCATCGAAGCTTGCCCCTGCGGCCCCATGGGCATTGTATACAAGGGCGAAGCAAAGGTCAGCCTGGCGCCCAGCAGCATCATGGGCATATCACTGAAGAAGAGGGATGCCAGCTTGCCTCCGAGGGGAAGGGGACCATCCTTTCCCCTCCAGCGGGCTGAAGAGGGGCCACCAGAACAGCAAGCGGTGACGAGGTACAACAGATTCGCCAGCAGGTGCAGCCCCGGCTGGGCCATCATCAGAAAGATGAGCGTCGGGGCGTGCCAGAGCCAGATATTGCCATTGAAGAGCGCGGCCGCCACAAACGGACGGGTGAGCCAGTGCAGCGTGCGTTGGCAAGAGGGGTGGTGGAACACGGCGCGAAAGAACTCGACCGGCAGCCCGATGATGAATAAGGGTGGGGCGGCCAGGGACAGCAGCAAATGCTGGGCCATATGTACCGTAAAGACGTAGCTCATGCCTAGGACATCCATCGGCAGGAGGAACGCCACTGAGGCGAACCCCAACCCGACAAAAAAGGCGCTGACCCGGCCAGCCGAAAGCGATGCGCCTTCCACTCCTGGCGACCGAAGCCGCTTCACGGTGGTGAGATACCAGCAAGGAATCCCAACGACGAGCACCTCCAGGAGAACCCACGACCAGAACATCCACTCCCCTGGCATGCTTGCGGTACTACTCATGACCATTGCTCTTCCTCGCTTTTCGCGTTCCTCCCGGTGCGTCTCTCCCCGGAAGCTGAGAGGAGATGCGCTGACTGGTCTTTGAGGGAGACCTTCAGATTCCGCAATTAGCCCATCAGCAGGAGGTGAAGATTCGTCGCCAACTGCTGTGGGGTCATAGTGTCATTCAGGTAGACCCGCTCGCCCCCCTGTTGTTCCAGCAGAAACACTCCCACCGAATGCATGATCGTTGATCCCGTTCCCTGTGCGTTCGGTTGTGACTCGACGGTTTGAAAAATAGACACCATCCCAATTGTTGTGTAGTAACCGGCAGCAATCAAATCACCCCAGGCGCAAGTCGGCGCACCCTCTCTACAGGATCTGATCACACGGAAAAATGGAGCTGAAGACTGGACAGTCATTCAGACCAGAGGGCTGAGTATCCGTGAGCGAACACAAGCTGAGCCGCAAAAACCCTCCTCCCGAACCGAAATTGCTGGCTGGTTGTGTGTTTGCCCTAGATCCATCCCGCTTGAGTCGTTAGCCGACCGGGATCTTGGGCAAGCGAATATCCTGCATCACGGCCCACACAATGGTCAGGCAACTGGTCTCGGTCGTGAACGCATCTATCTGATCGGTGCGCTGCCGGACATTACTAAATAAGCTTTCAATCGCATTGGTGCTGCGGATGTAATGATACATGACCGGAGGGAAGGCATAAAAGGTCAGGAGATGCTCTTCATCTTCGCACAGACTGCGGATGGCCTCCGGATAGCGCTTCTGATACTTGGCTTTGAACGCGGCCAGGTTCATGAGCGCCTCTTCCTTCTTCTCCTGCTGCCAGATGCCCTTGAGTTCGGTCATGACCTCCTGTTGCTCGCGTTTGGGGATCGCGCTCATCACGTTCCGTTGCTTGTGGACCAGGCAGCGTTGCCGCTGGGTAGCGGGAAAGAGGTTGGCTATAGCGGCAAGCAGCCCTGCATCGCCATCAGTCACGATCAGATCAATCTGGTTCACCCCGCGCCGACGCAGATCTTGTAAGAGACAGCTCCACCCCTCTTTGTCTTCTTCTGCGCACGCGCGGAAAGCCAGCACTTCTCGGCTGCCTTCCAGATCGACGCCCAGCGCTGTTAAAATCATGGTCGCATCGGTCTCTTTCCCGTGTCGCACCGTGAAATGGATGCCATCCAGGTAGATGATCCGGTGGTGGGTCTGAAGGCTCCGCTCTCTCCACGCTTCAAATTGCTCCGTCAACGCCTGGTTTAGGCGACTCACTGTACTGGCGCTGGGTGCAATGTCCATCAGTGTCTGGGCGACTTCGCCGACTTTGTGGGTGCTCACTCCAGCCACAAACATTTGCATTAATCCTTCGGCCACTTGCGGTTCATAGCGGCTGTAGCGATCAAAAAGCTGCGTATGGAACTGTCCTGCTCGGTCTCTGGGGGTGAAGATCTTTGATGAGACCAGATGAGGTCGCTAAATCGCGCGTGTAGGTTCCATTGCGATACCCTTTGCGCGAATCTGTACACTCCCCCCAAGCCGCGCCCAGCAACTGCGTCAGTTCCTCGCGCATGATCTCTTCCATCACAACCCGGATGGCGCTGCGTATCTGTTCGCGCAGATGCTGATGAAAGGCTGGCTCGATCTGCTGAGCTGAGTACGGGCGGTTGGATCAGCGGTTGAAGTGCTCGATTCTTTCTTCGGCGTCGGCACGGCTCCCTCCTTATTTTCACCAACGGTTCTGGACCGTCGTTGTAGCAGGCTTGAACGACGAGCGATTCAACACTCCGGTGGGGTTCGTCGCTCAGCACGAACCCCCACTGGTCCCATGACGCTGCTAGCGGCTGAGTCTACGATAGGTCCGCACCGAGAGTGGTAGAAAGCAAGCGGTGATTAGTAGTGGGTACACGACCGCTAAGAACACCGCGTGTTCGGAGATCCAGGTTCCCGTCTGCCATCCAGGGTTCAAGAAGAGATGCCGGATGGCCTCGGTGGTGGCTGAGAGCGGATTCCATTGGGCCAGCATTCCTAACCAGGGTGGCATCGTGGATGGATCGACGAAGACGTTCGAGAGAAAACTGATAGGCCAGACCAGCACTTGCACTGCGGCGACCGACTCCGGCCCACGGGCGAGCAATCCGCACAAGATTCCGACCCACAGCAAGGCAAAACGCAGCAGAAGCAGCAGCCCGACCGCGCCGAGGGAAGATGACATGCTCCCATGCCACCGCCATCCCAGAAGCAATCCGGCACCAATCAGGATCGTCAACCCTACCAGTGAATTGAGCAGATCAGCCAGGCAGCGGCCCAGCACGACGGCAGAGGCGCTCATCGGCAGAGACCGAAATCGGTCGGTGACCCCCTTGGAGGCGTCCGTCGTGACCGCGATCATGGTCGTGTCCAGGTTAAAGAGCATCGTGGTGGCGAACATGCCGGGCATCAGGAACTCAAAATAGCTCCCACCCTGTGGTATCCGGATGGCTCCGCCAAAAAACAACCCGAACAAGAGTACGATCATGACCGGGAAAAACCACCCCATGATGACGGTCGCCGGGCGGAGGCGCCAGTGCAGGAGGTCTCGGCGCGTCATGGTCCAGGTATCGGTAATGGTCCAACCGAACCGCACCAGGTGAGAACTGGTTTGCGTGACACGAGCAGGCGGATAAAGCGTTGGGTTCATGAGGCGACCTCCAAGGCATTCGCTGATCTGGCAGGACCGGTCAGGTGAAGGAAGACTTCATCGAGGGTTGGTCGACGAAGCGTGAGATCTTCTGGTTCGATCCCGGCCTCCGAGAGGGCCATTGCCACCGCGAGCAGGGCTTTGGTCCGCTCGGTGATGGGAATGCTGATCCGGTTGGCCTGGCGATCGATGTCCAGGTCGCCCCGAGCAACAGGTTTCACGATGTGCGCCACGAAGTTGATATCGGTGTCAGGATGTAAAACAATATCCAGCCAATCTCCACCCAGGGCGGACTTGAGCGCATCCGGGGTTCCTTCGGCAATGACGCGTCCCTCCTTGAGCATGCAGATGCGATGGGCAAGCTGATCGGCCTCCTCCAGATACTGGGTCGTCAGCAGCATCGTGGTGCCGGTCGCGACCAGCGAGCGCATGGCGGCCCACACCTCTCGTCGCCCCGCTGGGTCGAGTCCGGTGGTCGGTTCATCGACGAAGAGCACCGAGGGCGAGACAATCAGACTCGCGGCAAGGTCCAGGCGGCGCCGCATGCCTCCGGAGAAGGTGCTGACTGGCTTCTTGGCTGCCTCGGTCAACGCGAATTGCTCCAGTAAGGTATCAGCACACAGTGCCGCCTGGCGGCTGGAGAGGTGGTTCAGGCGCGCGAACAGCACCAGGTTCTGGCGCGCCGTCAAAATCTCATCAATGGCTGCGTATTGGCCGACTAGGCCGATGTGCTCACGGACTTGTCGTGCCTGGGTCGTCACATCGAACCCGGCGACACGGGCCAGGCCCGCGTCGAGCTGGAGCAACGTGGAGAGAATTTTCACCGCTGTTGTTTTTCCTGCTCCATTGGGACCGAGCAGTGCGCAAATCGTGCCAGACGGCACCTCAAGATCGAACCCATTGAGAGCCGCTTTCTCCTTGGTGCCTGCATACCGCTTACACACGTGGTAAGCAGCAATAGCGGAGCCGCTGTGTTCCATAGGTCTCATCCCTTCGTGTTCCGGTGTTGTTCGCTGTGTGCCCCGTGCCGGGCACCCATCAGTGCTACTTCCGTATCATGTACCGTACATTGTACGATATATGATACAATGCTGTCAAGACGCACACAGGACTGATTATTAGTTGGAGAACAGTGTCGTGAACCAGAAACATCTTCCACCACCCAACCCAGCCCGGAGTCTGGCGTTGCTGTGGGGGTCTCGCACCGAGGCGGGGCGCTCCGGTCTCACCGTGAAAAATATCGTGACGACTGCCATGCAGATTGCGGATACCGAGGGCGCAGACGCCCTCTCGATGCGCCATGTGGCTGGGCGGCTGGGCATGGGAACTATGTCGCTGTACACCCATGTGCCGAGTAAGACGGACCTCATTGACCTGATGTTCGATACCGCCTACGGGGAACTCTATGAAACCGTCGAACGCCCGTCGCAGCAGCCAGGAGGCTGGCGTGGTGCGCTCCGCTTCATTGCAGAGCGCAACTGGGAGCTCTATTACCGACACCCCTGGATGTTGCAGCTTGCGACGGGACGCTCTATCCTTGGCCCGCACGCGGCCCTCAAATATGAAGCGGAACTACGCCCCCTTGACCAACTCGGACTCAGTGACGTGGAGATGGATGCCGTACTCACCCTGATTCTGACCCATGTCGAAGGGACGGCTCGTGCTCAGGCCGTCCGAGAGCGGACCCAACAGGACACCGGAATGACGGAGGAGGAATGGTGGGTTGCCCATGCCCCAGTGCTCGACAAATTCATCGACCCCACACATTTCCCGGTGGGAACACGGGTCGGAACCGCCGCTGGGCAGGAATATCAAGGGGCGATGAGTCCTGAATTTGCGTTCCACTTCGGCCTGGAACGCATCCTGGATGGAATCGCCGAACTCATTGCCTCAAAAAAGAGAAAGAGTGTAGAACGCACCACCGATCGATGACCTTCCCTGTGGGAGAAAACGCCTAAAAGAGCAGAAACGGTTTCAAGATCAACTTGCTCTGTGGTTTTGCCCCTTGAAAGGGAGGAATCTTTACACAACTAGCGGGATGGCATCTGAAAATAGGCGTTCCAGACCGGTTCCAGTTGTGTGGTCGTTCCCAACAGGAAATGGAGCCGCCCGGTCAGTTGATGGGCCGCCACAAACTGCGTGGCCGAGGCAGGCGTATCCCCATGCGGATCGAGGCTCACCGCCAGCCACGTGACCTGCTGGGCTTGCTTTCCCAGCGCTTGTGACGCCTTGTACAGTTTCGAGGCGAAGAGCGGACACGGGCCGGGGCAGTGCGAGTACATAAACGTGAGGACCACCGGATGCCCCTTCAGCGCCGCGAGCGTGATGGTGGCCCCAGTCTGATCGACCAGGTGAAACGATGGGGCAGGCACACTGCCCAGATCAGTTCCTTGCAGAGCGGGAGCAGAAGGAGACGAACCCAGACAGGAAGACAGCGCAAGCAGCAGGAAGGGCAGTCCCACAAAAACTCTAAGCCAGGCATGCCAACACATGCTTTTTGTCTTTGGTAGATGGACCGCGTGCATACCTTGCTCCTTTCTGCCAATATGCCCTGCCCAGCGACGGAAGGCATGGTACGACGAGTCTATTCACCATTGTACCGGCTGCACTTAAATAACTCCTGAATGGATACGGATCTTGCCGAACAATGACCTGAATAGCGTGCCTTGAAAACCAGCAAAAGGGCTTGCTTTCGCAGGCTCATGGGAGAGAGGGAAACAGGAGCAGCGGCTGGGATGATTGGCTCTGCGCGATACGCTTCACTTGAGGAGGAGGTGCCCATACCAGCCAGTGTAGGAGGACCATACGCTCTGACCAGGGAGCAGAGAGATAGGTTTCCGAGCGCACCTGTTCGGAGTTTCCCTTCTCTTGGTGGTGCTGCCAGAGACCGGCAAGACGACGCGCCCGGCTGCGCGCAGTGGGAGAGGAAAAAGGCACGATCGTCTGGTTTCTTTGCTGGTTCAGCACGTGCGCGGGACCGAAGGGGCCGATTCCGCACTCGACGCGACCCTGGCGTAGCCTTGGCTAAAGTAATAAGAGATAAAGGAGCATGGAGGAGTCGGTTCCGCGCACACCACACGGGGCCTGGTGGCAGGCGGACCTAAGCAAGCAAGAACAGAACCGACGCCCGTCGGTTCATCTGTCGCCCCTTGCGTCTGTCCCCTCAGCGACGCTGCTCACCGGCAGCAGAAGTATTGTCCCACCAACTGCTCATCATGTCAACCCACCGATTCCTCCGTTGAAGATTTCTCGGTCCTCCTGGCATACCGTCGTCCAACGGGCGGCACAAGGGGAATCTTTGCGCTCCATCGCCCGCAGTTTGGATACCTCGTATGAAGCGGTGCGACGGGTGTTGGTGGCAGCACGGCAAGAGCTGCTGGGAGAGCAGCAGGAGCAACCACCTCTGAGTAATGAAGACGTCGGGTAGTTGCCGACGCAGACACGAAAAACCAGTTAGCCCATCTGCCTGTGGAGGTGCTAGCCACCCGCTCTTTCCTCGACCGTCAGAGCCGACCCCAGCCCTCCGCTGGTGTGTCACGACACAGGGAGCTATGCCATGCCCATTATCACTTCGTTGGCGGTGCGTGAGGCACAAGCGTCTGGCGCCATGCTTGTTGAAGCTGCTTCGCTGCCTCGCGGCTTTGTCCAGCTTCCCAAGCTGGTCCTCTATGCCTGTAATCTTTCACGCGACGCCAAGCTGCTCTATGCGGTGCTGTTAGGCTACACCTGGCAGGACCAGCGGTGTTTTCCTGGGTATCAGCGGTTGTGTGCCGATCTGGAAGCCAGCGAGAATGCCGTGCGCACCTGGATGCGGGAACTGGAAGACGCCCATCTCATCTCCCAGCGCAGGCGCGGCCAGGGCCAAACCAACGTGTACCTCTTCCATGACCTGAGATCCGCAAAAATTGAGGTTCAAGAGCATCATAAAAGAGCGGTTGTAGAACCGCAAGAAGCTGAGGACGACGAAGAAGCAGTTCTTCGAAATTCGAAGCGGTGTCCTCTGCGAAGAGAGCAGCCGGGAAATGAGCGTCCTTTCACGCATTCCTCAGTTCTTTCGACAGCAAAAGACAAGGTGTTGAGAGTTTTAGCAGGACAATAGACCGAAGGGTTTTCTCTTCAGCCGAGTGCTTCCCCACCTCAGCGCCATGAGCGAAGCGAGAGAACACAAGGCCAGCAGAAAAGGGGAGGTGCCCAAGCTCATCAATTAACAGAAGAGCGCAGAAAGCCGCCTGCATGGTTGCCAGGCTATATCGTGGACTTTTCCCGCGAGTTTCATGATGAGGCAGCCACCGTCTCGAATATCACGAGAGCTGCCCATCTGTTTGACCGGACAGGGATGGATGCGGATGTCTTTATCGAGCAGGTGTATGCCGCCCGCCGCATCACCCAGGGGCGAGCCAACATCCGAAAGCGCGCAGAAGTTGGCAAGAATCCTGCCTGGCCCGATGGGTTCCCCAATCGCATGCTCTACTTTTTCAGCGTGCTTGAAGATTTGCTGGGATTGAGGGCGCAACTACCAGGTGTCCTCCGAAGCTGTGCGACAACTTAGAGCGGTTGCCCATAGGAATTGGCTGACGAGTGAGAGCCAACGATTTAAGAGGCTTCCTTGAGATCTTCTCTTCCTCTCTTTGGTAGCCATTCTTCAAGCACGAACGGATAGTAATCTTGCCAGGGGCAACTCCTTTGAAAACACTCATCTGGCGTTCCCATGCCATGCTATACTTGCTGATGGAACGGTACGGTCATTGCTGGCGTAAAGTCCATTTGGCACTGCTTCCGGCTAGGAGAAAGGTCTCCCGTGACAGCATCCGCTCTTTGCATTTTCCTCCTCGGTCGTTTCGAAGTCACCCGTGGAGAACGCAACATACACGCCTCTGCCTGGACGCGACGCAAGGCAGCGGCGCTTCTCCAGCGGCTGGCGTTCGAGCGGCGTCTGCTGAAAGAGCAGGCCATTGAGTTTCTCTGGCCGGAGGGCGACCCGCTCTCCGGCGCCAACAATCTCTACCACACGGTCCACACCCTGCGCCAGACGCTCGATACCGTGCTAGGCACTGGCGCGGCTGAGGCTCTGTTTACCTTTCACGATGGCATATTTATCCTGGCAGAGGACGTGTGGGTGGATGTGACGGCCTTCGAGAGCTTGGCCCACTCCCAGGACCGGGCGAATCTGCGCGCTGCGTTGCGTCTCTACATAGGCGATCTCCTCCCTGATGATCGCTACGCCGAGTGGACACTTGTGCCGCGCGCAGCACTCGCCCGTCAGCACCGCGAAGTACACCTGAGCCTCGCCGCACAAGCCCGTGCAGCTCACGAGTATAGCGAGGCGCTCACCTTGCTCACCCCTTTACTGACGAGCGATCCGGCTGACGAGGTGGTACATCGTGAATTGATGATGCTTTATGCCCTGGCAGGTCGTCGTCATGAGGCGTTGCGCCAATACCAGACCTGTGTTGAGGCGCTCGCCGCCGAACTGGATGTGCCTCCAGATGCGCAGACGGCTGCGCTCTACGCGCGCATTGTGAGTGGCGAGCTGACTCCCACGCCCATGCCTGTCCAGATTGGTTGGGGTGTCTCTGCACCGCTCGCTCCTGAAGAAGCACACGAGGCTCCGCTGGTCGGACGCCAAAGCGAGCTTGATCTGCTCCTGACACACTTGCGCTCGGCCAGAGAACCTCGTGGTCAGGTGCTGCTGCTGGCAGGAGACTCCGGCGTGGGCAAAACACGCCTGGCCCTGGAGGTGCTGCGCACCAGCGCCTCCTCAGGCGTCACGACCCTCGCTGGTGCGGCGTACGAGCAGGAAGGGTTGCTACCCTACCATCCATTCATTGACGCCTTCGACCGCTATTTAGCCGAACACCAGCGTCCGCCTAACGAGCATCCCATTACGCACTTTCAACGGCTGGGGGTGAGCGATCCCCAACGAGAGCAGTGGGCGCTCTTCAATGCTGCGGTGACGTTCTTGATGAACCTGGCAGCGCAGGGTCCAGTTGTGCTGTTGGTGGACGACCTCCATGCTGCTGATGAGACGAGTCTGCACCTCTTTCATTATCTAGCGCGCCAGACGCGAGGAGTGCCTGTCACGCTGCTGGCAACCTATCGCAGCGACGCTGCGGCCCTGGTGGCAACGCCTTTTGGCGCGCTCTTGAATGCCCTGTACCATGAGCATCTCAGCGAGACGTTGTACCTGACACCGCTGGTCAAAAGCGGCGTGGCCAGTATGATCGCCTTTCTTCTGGGCGGTCAGATCTCTCCGTCTCTCCTGGAGGCGATGGTTGACATCACCGAAGGGAACCCGTTCTTCGTTCAGGAAATTACCCGCATGCTGCTCACGTCCGGCCAGGTAGAAGCGCATGAGGGACTGTGGAAGCTCAAACCGGAAGTGGAACTCCCTCTGCCCAGCGGCCTCGCCGGGTTGCTGCGCGAACGCATCAGTCGCCTGGGGTCGCCGGTCGATACGGCGCTCAAGACAGCGGCGGTGGTCGGGCGAGAATTTCGGTTTGAGGTGTTGCGCAGGCTGGTCCCGCTCTCCGAAGGGGAGTTGCTCGATGCCCTGGATACGGCGCTTGAGAACCATCTGCTCGAAGAGACGGCAGACGGGTACTCCTTCCATCAACCGTTGACACGCCGTGCCCTCTATGAGGCGCTCAGCCGGGAACGGCGGATGTGGTTGCATACGCGAACTGCTGAGGCCATCGAGGCGGCGTATACGTCACGGCCTGAAGGGCTTGAACTCTTTGTGGAAGCCCTGGCCTTTCACTATGAGCGCAGCACCAGTCGTAACCGCGCCCTCCCGTATCTGCTTCAGGCAGGGATGAAAGCGGCGCGTCTCTATGCCTTTGAGGTCGCGGTCAGCTCCTTCGAGCGTGCGCTGGCTCTCATGGACGAGCTTGGAGTGCTTGACCCGGCGCGCCGCTGGGTGATCCTCAAGGCGCTCGGCGGGTGGGGCTACATCCTGGGCGATACGCTGCGTGCGGTCGCTCGCCTTGAGCAGGCGCTGGCGACCCCACAATCGCCAGACTGGCGACCACCACGCCGCGACGAAGCACGCTTGCATCATATGGCGGCAGTAATGCTCCTCAATGCCGGAAAGATGGCCGAGGCCGAGAGCCACTTACAGGCAGCGTTGGCAACGATCGATGAGCACGACGATGCTGACGAGTATGCCTATGCCTGCTACCACGCTGCTCTCTATTATTGGCATCTGGGTGAGTTTCAAAAGGCGTTGGAGGCCGCCCAGAAGAGTCTCGCTATCGCTGAGCGTCTTCACGATCAGATATCCCTCGCCCGGGCCTTTGAAATGCTAGCGCTGGTCTGTCATTCCCAAGGTGAATGGCAACGCGGCCTCGAGTTTGAGCAGCAGCGTGCCCTCTTGACCGGTGCTGAACTTGATGTCACTGAGGCATTTGATATTCACCTCTGCCTCTGGGAATATCAGTTGTATGGCGATCACCGCTATGAGGCGATGCAGCAAACCGTACAGGCAACGCTCAGGCAAGCGCAACGGATGGGCGCCGCGCGGGCCATTGCGCTGTGCCACTGTTCTGCTGGAGCGCTGGAGTTTCAATCGGGCCACTGGGCCAAGGCGGAGGAGGCGCTGCGTACCTCCATTGGGCTCTTCCGCCAGATCGGCGCCGCCTTTGGCGAGTCCCTGGCGTGCCAGCGGTTGGGCGAGTTACAAACGGCGCGCGGCCAGCTAGACGAGGGGTTGATAACGCTGCACGAGGGGCTGGCCGCGGCTGAACGGGCGCTGCTGCGCGCCCATTGTCTGACGCGCGTGAACGCCTCACTCGTGCGCAATCGGCTCGCTGCTGGCGACCTCGTGGCCGCCGAGCAGGCCCTGGCCTTAGGGCTGACAATGCATGAGCGGCATGGAAACTGCTCTACCTGCTTTGCGCTGCTGCTCCCGGCGGCGATCAGTCTCCGCGTGGCTCAGGGTGACCTGGAGGATGCTTCGCGCTTTTGCCTGCAATTAGAGCAGGCAGCAGCAAAGTATGTCAGCCAAGTGTGGGTGGCGATGGCGCGTCAAGCACATGGTGAACTAACAGCAGCTCAGGGAAAACTCGAGGATGCCTTGAACGATTATGCGAACGCCCTGATCGGTTTCCGATCTGCCAGAAACGAGTATGAGGCAGCACGCTGCCTAACGGCTATGGCTGCTCTTCATCTCACCCGGAGTACCGCTGGCGATGCCGAACTGGCGCAGCAAGTTAAGGCGGAAGCACAACAGATCTTCGAGCGCCTGGGGGTTGTCTGACTCTTCACTCTACCATCCTCCATCCTGAAAGCCGAGACAAACGTTCCGGCTTTTTTTGTTGTCTGAGCAGGGAAGCTCAAATTAAGACCAAAGTAAGAATTTTGGAAGGTCAATAGGCTATCCTCTGGGTGAGCGAAGAGTCACGAAGGGTCCATGACCCTTCTCTGAAAGGCAGGAGAGGAAACGGAACACGATGAACGACTGTGCTGGATCAACCTTTGCCGCTGATGCCTTCTACGATGCCGGTGAGCGTGGCTGCGCCACTGGGGCACTGGATGGCATCGCTGACTGCATGCGTCGTCTGGCCCCTAACCAGACCCTGGAGATTCGGACCACTGATCCCAGCGTAATGGCTGATCTGACTGCCTGGTGCCGATTGACCGGCCATAGCTTGGTCATGCATGTAGACGACCGCTATCTGATTCGCCACAAGTGAGACGTTGGGAGCCGTTGCGGCTCTCAGAACAGCAGCAGGAGAACAGGGGAACACCAATGGGACATATCCTGATTCATAACACGCGCGGCAAAGAGGATGCCGAAGGCGCATCGCTGGCTTTCGTGGTTGCCAACACAGCTCTCTCGTCTGGTCAGAAGGCAACGATGCTGCTGACATTAGAGGGCGTACGGGTCGCCACTAGAGACTATGCCGAGGGGGTGCAGGCCCAAGACTTTGCACCGCTCAGTGATTTGATCCAGCAATTTACCGCCAGAGGCGGGAGAATCTGGGTCTGTGGCGCTTGCGCGAAGCCTCGCCACATTACCCAGGAACATCTGGTAGACGGGGCGCAGATCGTCGGCGCGGCCACCGCGGTTGAGGCCCTGGTCAATGGAGCGCAGGCCCTCAGCTTCTGATATTGACTCAATTATTCCTGAACACAAGGAGGAAGACAGATGTACGCACGCGTGACCAGCGGCCAGCTTCACCCTGACAAGATCGACGAAGCCAGTCGCATGTATGAGGAGTCAATCGTCCCAGCCCTCAAACAAGCCAAAGGCTTCAAGGCCCTGCTGGCGTTGACCAACCGTGCCACAGGCAAAGGGCTGGTCATTGCCATGTGGGAGACCGAAGCTGAGATGCAGGCCAGCCAGACCAGCGGCCTGTATCAAGAACAAATGATGAAGATGGCTCATGTGTTGGTCGGTATGCCTTCGTTCGAAACCTACGAGGTGATGGCCCAGGTCTAAGCGCCTCGGCCACCAGTACATTTACCAAAGGAGATTGAGATGACAGAGCACAGTCACTATGCCCATCCAGAAGCGCTGGTCGATGCGGAATGGGTGCAAGCCCACCTTACTGATCCTACCGTTCGCTTGATTGAAGTGGACGTGGATACCCTGGCCTATGACCAGGGCCATATCACTGGGGCCGTCGGCTTTAACTGGCAAAGAGAATTACAAGATCAAGTGCAGCGTGCGCCTGTGAGCAAAGAGCAGTTGGAGAAACTGCTGAGCCACGCAGGTGTTACTCCTGACACCACGATTGTCCTCTATGGCGATAACAACAACTGGTTCGCCGCCTGGGCGCTCTGGATCCTCAAGTATTACGGCCACCGCGATGCACGCCTGCTCAATGGTGGGCGGGTCAAGTGGCTGGCAGATAAGCGGGAGATCACCACCGTCGTCCCCTCCTATACGCATACCAACTATATCGCGCAGGCTCCGAACGGTGACATCCGCGCGTTCCGCGATCAGGTTCTATCCTCATTGAAGCAAAGCAAGGTTGCCCTGGTGGATGTGCGCTCGCCTGCGGAATATAGTGGTGAGTTGCTTGCTCCGGCACATCTGCCCCAGGAAGGCGCGCAGCGCGGGGGGCATATTCCAGGGGCGGCCAACATTCCCTGGGCGATGGCCGTCAAGGAAGATGGCACCTTCAAGCCAGCGGAGGAACTGGGCGTGCTGTATGCAGGCAAGGGTATCACGCCTGACAAAGAGGTGGTGGCCTATTGTCGCATTGGGGAGCGCAGCAGCCATACCTGGTTTGTATTGCACTATCTGCTGGGCTATCCGCGCGTGCGCAACTATGATGGGTCCTGGACCGAGTGGGGCAGCCTGATTGGCGTCCCTATCGAGAAGTAGTCCAGAGAGCGTACTCAATGCCGGGGATGTCCCTGCTCCTGGGGAGAGAGACATCCCGATCAAACACTCAAGGAGCCAAGGCATATGACATCACATGCTTGCCAAATCTGGGATTTGTGGATTGCGGATACCGGCGCGACAGGTATTTCCTTTGCGCGAGGCCGACTGGACCCTACAGATGTCCTCCTGGTACATGCCGCTCCAGCGCAATTGAATCTGGAAGTGCGCGATGATGAGGGAACCGTGTTAGCACGCGGCCATGACCTGACGCGCACGGCCAGCACACCCATTGCCCGCCTCTGCCGCCAGGGCAGCCGCATTACCCGCGAGGACATCTGGCCCACGAGAGCCGACTATGGTACGCCAGTCCTCCTGCCTGGAGGCGAGGTGGGCATTTTGCAGCAGTGGTGGCATGACGCTGAACATCAGGACTGGCGCTGGAGCGTGGAGTTTTACAACCATCGATGAATCTGTCGCTCCAGCAGACTGGAGTTCTCGTCTGAGGCGAAAAGAGAGAAGGTGAATCAGCCATGCTCCCAACTGATCAGGCTCCACCACTGGTCCTCTACACGACTGATCCCCTCAACGGCGGGCCTCGGCTGGAAGAACTAATTCAGTCATTCCTGACCCCTGAGCCGTTCTTCTTCGTGCGCAATCACGGAACGGTTCCCAGGCTTTTGCCAGCCACCTATCGCTTGTACGTTGATGGGCTGGTCCAGCAGCCGTTGGACCTCTCGCTCGCTGATCTGCAAGCGCACTATGCGCACAAGACGGTGACCGCCACGCTCCAGTGTGCCGGGAACCGGCGGAGCGAACTCACGCAGTTAGCGCCCATCGCCGGAGAGATTCCCTGGGGGCCGGAGGCGATAGGAACGGCCTCCTGGGGTGGCTACCCCCTGGCAGACCTCCTGGCCGATGCAGGCGTGCTGGCCGGAGCCAACCATGTAGCCTTCACCGGTTTAGATCAGATTGAGCAGCGAGGCGCAGTGATTCCGTTTGGCGCTTCGGTTTCCCTGACAAAAGCGCTCTCGCCCGAAGTCCTCCTGGCGAACACGATGAATGGGATGCCGCTCTCCCACACACATGGCGCGCCCCTACGGGTCGTCGTGCCTGGCTACATCGGGGCGCGCAGTGTCAAGTGGCTAGGCCGCATTACGGTCCAAGACCACCCTTCAAGCAATTACTATCAGGCGCATGCCTACCGACGCTTTGCACCGGACGTCACCCCGGAGACGGCTGATTGGGAGGCAGCATCGGTGCTGGAAGCCGTCCCGGTCAATGCAGCCATCTGTGTGGCCCGCGAATTCTCCCAGGGGAGGAGCAAGTGGGTGCTGCTGCGAGGCTATGCGCTAGGCAGTGGCCTGGCTCCCATGGAACAGGTCGAAGTCACGGCTGATGGCGGCCACCACTGGGCGCCAGCTCGATTCTTACCGGAGCAGGCCCCCTGGACGTGGCGTTTGTGGGAAACCGAGCTTGCCCTGGAGGCTGATCCAAACGGGGTGGCTGTGCGGGCGCGTGACACGTTGCAGCAGACCCAGTCTGAATCGTTAGCTGCTGTGTGGAATTTCAAAGGGTACCTGAACAATGCCTGGCATGTCTTCCATCGACAAGAAGGAGAGCGGTGAGATGCTGTGGGGGGAGACCTCTGGTCTCTTTGCGCGTCATTGGCTCAGCCAGGGTTGCTGTCGCTCCTCGCCTGCGCGAGCAGTGTGGCAGCGTGGCGTTCTCAAGCAGGCCTGTTGAAAGGAGTAGGAATCTATGGTTTCGCCCCAGACTCACACGCGACACGTGACCCAAGCGCAATTGCAAAAGCGCCACGAGCGCCGCGAGGCTAAGCACCACGAGGAAGCGCTGGCCGCCTATGAGCAGGCCCTCAAATTCGACCCCACCAACGCGAGTACCTACAATAGCATCGGCGATGAACTCTATAGCCTCAGCCGCTACGAGGAGGCCCTGGCCTCCTACGAGCAGGCGCTTCAGCGTGATCAGAGCAACGCGCTGTACCAGTGCAACAAGGGCTTTGCGCTCGCTGCACTCGCCCGCAACGAGGAGGCGCTGGCCTCCTTTGACGCGGCGCTCCGGGTTGCCCCCAAGGATGGGGGCATTCACACTGCCAGAGGGCATGTACTCTACACCATGAGCCGCTACGCGGAATCCCTGGCAGCGCATGAGCAGGCCATCCGGCTTGATCCCACGCAGATGCTCTATTACACCAACAAGGCCGCCGCACTCTTTTCCCTTGCCCGCTATGAGGAGGCCATCACCACCTGGGATCAGGTGCTTCACTTCGATTCCAACCAGCCTGTCATTTATGAGAACAAGGGCGAGGCGTTCGTTGATCTTCAGTGCTACGAGGAAGCGCTGGCGGCTTTTGAGGAGGCCATCCGCCTGGACCCGAATCTGGCGCTGGCTTACAGTAACAAGGGATCGGCGCTCAATTTCCTCCAATGCTACGAAGAAGCCCTAGTGGTTTTCGACCAGGCGCTGGGGCTGGACCCGAATCTGGCACTGGCCTCCAACAACCGGGGGTTTGCGCTCTACAGTCTCAACCGCATGGAAGAGGCGCTGGCTGCCTTTGACCAGGCGATTGGCCTGGACCCCACCCTTGCCTTGGCATACGCGAACAAGGGGGAGGCGCTCAAGCAGTTGGGGCAGACAGCGGAGGCAGAAGCCGCCTCTCAGAAGGCCCACGAGTTGGGGTATACGGGCTGACGCCAAAGCCGGTACTCACGCCACAAACGGTTGACACGCCCTTGCCGGGGGATGTGCGGCGCTGCTCATGTGCCAATCGAGCCATCGCCCATCGGGAAGCCTCGCATCTCGCCACGCAGCTTGATCTGATGCAGATGCAGCCCATCCTCCAGCGCAGCTACGTGGTCTGCTTGCCCGCGCTGTTGGAACCGAGAGAGGGGGGTCCGACGCAGCGGGATAGTCGTTCGTAGGTGAGACGCGGCACCGAATACCCGCGCTGGAGATCGGCTAGGGGTTGCGCTTTGGGGCACGGCGTTGGTCGAAAGTGACCGTTGGCATGGTTCCCTTCTCTCAGGCTGCTGACATGAGCTAGCGCCCAAAGTCTAGTAGCCTGAGAGGAGCGCTGCCGAGATGCGTATTGAGGACGTAGCGCGAAACCCTGTCAATAAGCAGAAAGAGGAGGCCAGCGATGGCTGCTTATCAATCTGGTGAGCAGAAGCCAGACATTGCTCAGGCATCTCATCAGGAATTGGCTGGGGCAGTCCGCGTGGTGAGACCATCAGAGTTTGATACCAACACCCCGCAAACTCCAGGCATGCAGCGCATGGCTGCCATTTCGCACCACCTGGCGGGCTCGGTAGGCCTGTGGGCAGGCGTAACCGTGGTTGCGCCAGGTATTGCCAGTGGGATCCATCATCATGGTGCCCTGGAGACCATTATTTATGTCATCTCTGGACAGGCTATGATTCGCTGGGGCGCTCAGATGGAGCATGAAGCCGCCGTCGGCCCAGGAGATTTTATCTACGTCCCACCCTACGTGCCGCATCAAGAAATCAACCCTTCGTTGGATACCCCCTCAGAGTGGGTGATTGTGCGCAATGCCCAAGAACCTGTGGTGGTGAACCTTGCGCCGGGTGATGGGACGCCTGCCTAGCAGATTCCCAATGCTGCGTCCCATCCAAGGGTCGGCCCGGCTGCGTCGAGGAGGATGGGTTTCTTCTTGCTTGAATGGCTTGTATGCCTGCTTCCAAGGTGCTGACTTCCTCCATCCGCTCATACGATGGCTACTTGGGTCATGAGGCCACTCTGAGGGGACAGCGCCTTCACGAACTCCTGTCCCGCGCGATGATGTCAGGAACCGGACCTGAGTATTGTGATGGGATGGCTCGTGAGCGGAACCGAAGCGGCCGAATCCGCGATCTAGGGGCAAAGCCTGTTGATATCAGGACTCAGACAAGTAAAAGGGAAAGAGGTAATCGAGAGGTCGAATCTGCGATCAACGCATGGGACCTGCTGGTATATGGTGTGAAAGCAACCTGGCGGAACCGACGGGCGTGCAATCCGCTGTCACCTACAAGCAAGCTATATTCTCCAGCCCTTATTCCAAGCGGCCTAGAGGCCTATCCGGCCAAGCCACCGCATCCCAACTCGCCTATCCCCCTGTTCAAAATTCCGCCTGCCCAGTGGCCCGCCGTGTTGCAGCAGGTCGCCCAAGGGGAGTCGCTGCGCCAGATCGCCAGGAGCTATCACACGTCCTATGAGGCCGTGAGGCGGGTATTGAATGCTTCCCGAAAAGGTCTCGTGGAGGACGAGAGTGAGCAATCGACGCTGGATGCTGAACATAAAAGGCTTTAGCCACTGCCTTGATGGCTGCCTGATCATATCGGTGATTGTTCCAGGGAGTTTCACAACGAGCAAACCACCCTCTTAAGGCCAAGATGTTCCCCGTTTTTGGGCAGTTACACCAAGCGGTAGGCAGCCGGAGTGGGCATATGAGCAGTTGGGAGCAGTGGCGGCGATCCCTGAGTGGGCGAGCAAGGGTACGATGCCGGGCAAATGGGATGGGCAGGTGTCATGTGGTAGAGTGGTTTTGGAGCAAGAGGATACCTCACCGCTTCCCAGCATAGGGTGCTGAGGGAGAGAAAGAGGGCACAGATGACTTGGCCTGAGCTGACTGAGGCACAGATTCGCCAGTATGCGGCGGCGGACACCTTTCAACGCGGACGGGACTATTACCAGCAGGGAGCGGTGGTTGCGCTGATCAAGCGCGGCGCGCTGCTCCAGGCAGAAGTGGAGGGGAGCCGGGCTGCGCCCTATCGTGTGCACTGCGCCTTTGACTCACCCGGTCAGATCACTGCCACCTGTAGCTGCCCCTATGAATGGGGCGGCTGGTGCAAGCATATTGTTGCCGCATTGCTCGCCTGCATCAAGGAACCTGAAACCATCGAAGAACGCCCCGCTCTCGAAAGCATCCTAGAAAAGCTCAAGCGCGAAGACCTGCTCGCTCTCCTGCTCAAACTGGCCGCCAGCGACCTGGAGATCGCCGAACGCATCGAACGCCAGACCACGCTTCTGCAGACCATTGTCAGTTCCACCCCACCATCAGGCAAGCCCGGCATGTCTCCCGGGCGCACTCCGCCAGATGTCAAGGCCATCCGCCGCCAGGTGCGCTCCGCCATCCACAGCCTGGACCGCATGCGCGCTTCCGAAGCCTATTGGCAGGTAGGCAGCGTCGTCAACGAGATCCGTCAGACGCTTGAGCAAGCCTGGGACTTCATCAAAGCCGACGATGGGCAGAGCGCGCTGCTGCTCCTTGAAGCCATCACCGACGAATATCAAGACGCCTGGGAAACGCTGGACGATTCTGATGGAGAAGTGGGCGATTTCTATTACAATGATCTGGGGCCAGCCTGGACTGAAGCCATCCTGACCACCGACCTGGACCCGGAGGAGCGCGAACTCTGGACAGGCAAGCTGGAAGAGTGGCAGCGCGACGCCTCTGACTATGGCATTGACGATGCCTTTACTGACGCCATCAGCGCTGCCCAGGAGGGCTGGGATAGCCCACTCCTGCAACGCATCCTGGCAGGCAAGCCGCTAGAGATGGACGAGATTGAACTGGGCACCCCTGATGAAGGGGCAGATTTCATCAGTGCAGTCACCCCGGCCCGCCTGCGCATCCTGGAGCGGCGAGGTCGCTACGAAGCCTATCTGCGCCTGGCAAAAGCAGCAGGCGAAACCGAAAGCTATATCACCATGTTGGTGCGCCAGGGCCGTGCGCAACAAGCCATTGAGTACGGGCGCGGCCACATGCACAGTACCCAGGAAGCCTTCGCGCTGGCCAAGGCGCTTACCGAGCAGGGCCAACTGGAAGAAGGGCTCCAGATGGCCGAGCATGGCCTCACTCTTAAAGGGCCGAAAATTCCGCTGGCAACCTGGCTTCGCGAAACCGCAGCCGGACTGGGCCAGACCTCGCGGGCATGGGAGGCTGCGCAGATCGTCGTGCGCGAAGAGATCGGCCTGGCTGCCTATCTGCGCGTGCAAGACCTGGCTAGGGAGCGCTGGGCAGGCCTGCGCCCCAAAATCCTGGAGCATGTTCGCCGCGTCCAGTTGTACTCTCCCAGAGGCCAGGTTGAGATCTTGCTCCACGAAGGGCTCATTGACGACGCCATCAGCGCCATGAAAGAGAGCGCCCCGTATGCCCTGGTAGCGCAGGTGGCTGAGGCAGCCATTGCAGACCGCCCGGAGTGGGTCATCCAGGTCTGTCGGCAGCGAGCCGAAGCCATCATGGATGCTGGCAAGGCCAACCATTACCACGAAGCGGTGGAATGGCTCAGAAAAGTGATCTCAGCGTGCCAAGCGGCTGGTCGTGTTGGCGAGTGGAAAGCCTACCAGGAGGAGTTACTCAACCTCCACCGCAAGAAATATAAGCTGGTCCCCATGATCAAGGCACTCCCCTGACCATGTCCGCATTCGTCACCGCCTGGACCGAGAATTTATGATGAGTTCAAGTGCAAGTGCCAGCGATCTTGATCTGAGCAGGGACAAGCCAGTTTTGTAAGGATACTTCAAACGGTCCCAGTGGTGGCGATGGCCTATCTGATTACTACCTACCGAGCAGAGATGAGGGTCATCAGTCTCCTCTGATACTCGTGCAGACTCGTTCTTTAAGATACCTGATCTATAAGGTGGCCGCCACACCGATGACGAAAGGGAGCCAGCACAGCGATAACGTCTCAAGCTCATCCTCATAAGGATGAGTCTGGAATGCCAATCAATCCTTGGGAGGATGTTCACCCGTTTTGACCCAGATTTGGCGAGCCTGCACTAAAAAGGGGCGGTTGAGCCTCAATGCTATCACCGTAGCACGCCCGATGGCGGTACGGCCCACGATTTCATCCCCTTGTTCATTCCACGCAAAATGCTCGCCCCACCGCTGATGGCGAGGATCAAAGAGTTTTATCACCTCGCCTGTCACTGGGTCAACCGCTTCGATGCGATCCCCTTTGTAATCGTTGCAATCTACACAGGCCAGCCAGAGGTTGTCCTCGTCGGTCTTGCCCCCACGCGCTTCTGGGAGCAAGTGTTCGATAGTCAGGAGCATGCCACTCAACCGTTGCGCCGTCAAACAATAGCCACAGCGGTGCCGCGCTTGCTCAGCGACCTTCTGGCGCAAGGCTTGCGGGACATAGGTTTTGCTCATGGCTGCTCAAAGAGCGGCTTGACATCCTGCCCCCGATCTTGGAGCAGCCCAATGGCACGCGCCCGCACCAACAACGCTTTGTCATGCTCGTGTCGCAGCTGCTCCAACTGCGCTTTTTCTTCCGCGGTCAGTCCTTCCCGCTGCTGCTTGAAGAGCAGCTCCTCAATCGCTTCCGACTGCTCCTGGGTCAGATGGCTATTGCGAGCCGTCTGCCACAAGGCAGCTTCATCCAGTTGAGCAAGATCATCGATAGCTTGCTGCATATCTCTAGGGAGCTGGTCTTCAGCCAGTGCATTGGTTGCCAGAGAAAGAACCTCCTCCTCAAGGCTTCGCTGTTTGAGGGCGGCATGCTCCTGAAAACGCCGGTACAAGTCATCAGGAAGGGTGAGTGTGATCGTCTGCTCCGCCATAGGTTCCTCGCTTTCCTCACTTCTCCATCTGCCAGATGGGTTCATTGCTTCTGTGTGCATTATAACTGATTTCAAGCAAAGGGAAGAGAGAAAATCCGCATGCTGGCACGTGGCGGCAGCAGGCCGCACTCATTCGGGATTCGGTATGCGCTGTTCCATTTGCCGAACCGATGTGGAAGGAGCTTGCTCGGCGAAAGCTTGAGTAGTGCGATGGAATGCCACGCAAGCGGAACCGAAGCGCTCGAAGCCGCGCTCGACAGCAGGCCAGTCACCACCTGGGCTAAAGGCGCAAGTATGAAAAATAGTGCGCAGATGGTGGATCTGCGCACTATGTGTGGGGGATGCTCTTATCTCGCTACACGAGGATAAGCAAACGAACGGAACGGAACCGACGAGCGTGCAACCCGCTGTCGCCTGCGAGTAGGCTCTATTTTGCAGCCCTTCTCACAGGCGCCTCGAGGCCCATCCGGCCAAGCCACCGCATACCAATCCACCCATTCCACTGTTCAAAATTTCACCGGCACAGTGGCCCTCAGTATTGCAACGGATCGCCCAAGGGGAGTCGCTGCGCCAGATCGCCAGGAGTTATCATACCTCTTATGAGGCCGTGCGTCGGGTATTGAGTGCAGTTCGCAAGGAGTTGGTGGCGGGTGAGGGTGCGCTCTCCATGTTGACTCCTGAAGACACAGTGGAGTAGGTGTCCTGGCTACGTGGGTCATCCATTCAGAAACAGGAGCGTTGCACGCGCTAGCAGTGCCTATTTTGGCTACAGATGACCCACGTAGCCAGGACGCGTACCTGTTATTGATAGGGGTATTACCCGTGACGAGAGACGGCTGAAGCGCTCCGGTATTTGGGGGCAGGCCATGCCCGGGGCAAAGTCGTCATCACGATAGACCAGAACAGTCACCCCTAACAAAGCGTTGGAATTGACGGCAGAGAACCGAGGTTTTTATAATTGCGTTATGTCGATGCCTATTTTAGCCACGAAACTGTATATGCCCCCGCCTCGGCCTCACGTAGTCAGCCGCCCCCGCCTGCTCAAGCGGCTGAACGAGGGATTGCGCGGCAAAATGACCCTCATCTCGGCCCCTGCTGGTTTTGGGAAAACTACGCTGCTCACCGCCTGGCTTTCCAGTTGCGAGCGACCAGCCGCCTGGCTGTCACTAGACAAAGGAGATAACGACGCCACCCGCTTTCTGACCTACCTCGTCTCGGCGTTGCAGACCATTGCAGCGCCTCTTGGAGCCGGGGTACTCAGTATGCTCCACTCCCCCCAGCCACCATCCATCGAATCGATCTTAACGGCCCTGCTCAATGACCTGACCACCATTCCAGACCAGTTCGTCCTCGTCCTGGACGACTACCACGTGCTGGATGCCCAACCGATTGACCAGGCCCTGACCTTTCTGCTCGAGCATCTACCACCCCAGATGCATCTGGTCATTGCCACCCGCGAAGACCCACCGCTGCCCTTGGCCCGGTTCCGAGCCCGGAGTCACTTGACCGAACTGCGCGCCGCCGAATTGCGGTTTACCTCCTCCGAAGCCGCCGAATTTCTCACCCAGGGGATGGGCCTGCACCTTTCAGCCGACGACATCGCCGCCCTGGAAGCCCGCACTGAAGGCTGGATTGCCGGACTACAATTAGCCGCGCTCTCCCTGCAGGGCGTGCCGGACGCCACCAGCTTCATCCAGTCGTTCACAGGGAGCCACCAGTTCGTGCTGGACTACCTGGTGGAGGAAGTCCTCGAGCAGCAGCCCGCACACATCCAGACGTTCTTGCTGCGTACCTCCATCCTCGAGCGCCTCTGCGGCCCCCTGTGTGAGGCCGTGGTACTCGACCCCGCTACTCTTGGGCAAGCCACCCTGGAGTATCTCGAACACGCCAACCTGTTCCTCGTCCCCCTGGACCACGAACGGCGCTGGTATCGCTATCACCATCTTTTCGCTGAGTTGCTGCGGCAGCGCCTGCACCAGCGCATCGCCTCCTCTGGAGCGGCGGAGGGGAGGGAAGTGGCCGAATTGCACCTGCGTGCCAGCATCTGGTATGAGGCGCAGGGCTTGGAGCTTGAAGCGTTTCAGCATGCGGCAGCCGCCAATGATGTGGAGCGTGCCGCTCGTATTATGATGGAAGGCAAGCGGATTCCCATGCAGCGCCGTGGCGCGATGACGGCAATGCTGAACTGGCTGGCGTCGCTGCCAAAGACCGTCCTGGATGCCCGACCCGCGCTGTTGGTGAGGTATGCCTCGGGGTTACTGGTGATCGGCCAAACGACCGGTGTCGAAGAGAAACTCCAAGCGGCAGAAGCCGCCCTGCAAAGCGCCAAGCCAGATGATCAGACCCGAGACCTGATCGGGCAAATTGCCGCCGCCAGGGCTACTTTGGCGACGAATCAGCTCCAGGTAGACACCATGCTGGCCCAGTCGCGCCGCGCCCTGGAGTACCTGCACCCCAACAATCTGATTTTCCGCACAACTGCTCACTGTATGTTGGGGTTTGCCTACCTCCTCCAGGGAGACCGTGCCGCCGCCCGCCAGGCCTATACCGAAGCGATTGCACTTAGCCAGGCATCTGGGAATATCTTCTTCACCTTCATAGCGACCTCCGGCCTGAGCACCGTCCAGGAAGCAGAAAACCAGCTCCATCGGGCGGCCCAGACCTACCAGCGCGTCCTACAGTGGGCAGGGGATATGCCGCTGCCGATGATCTACGAAGCGCATCTGGGCCTGGCCCGTATCCTCTACGAATGGAATGATCTGGAGGCCGCCGAGCAGCATGGGCGTCAGAGCCTCCACCTGGCGCGGCAGTATGCGAGCGATGTTGACCGATTCGTGAGCTGTGAGGTGTTTCTTGCCCGTCTGAAACTGGCCCAGGGCGATGTGGCCGGCGCGTCCGCGATGCTCGCTCAGGCCAGCGAGGAGACGCGCCAGCACAACTTCGTGCATCGCCTCCCTGAAGTGGCTGCCTCGCAGGTGCTCACCTGGCTGCGCCAGGGCAACGTGGCTGCAGCCGCGTATCTGGCAGAGACGCACGCCCTCCCGCTCAGCCAGGCCCGCGTCCTTCTGGCAGAGGGAAACCCCGCCGCTGCTCTGGCAGTGCTCGCTCCCTGGCGGCAACAGGTGGAGGCCAGGAGGTGGGCAGATGAACACCTCAAAGTGCTGGTGCTCCAGGCGGTCGCGCTCCAGGCAAGTGGTGACCAGGACCAGGCGGTGCAGCTCATCTTGGACGCGCTGGCACTGGCCGAGCCGGAGGGCTTGATCCGGCTCTTTGTCGACGAAGGGCGTCCGATGGCGCACCTTTTGTCCGAAGCTGCGGTTCAAGGGAGGATGCCAGACTATATTGGCAAGCTGCTGGCGGCCTGTGAAGCTGAGCAGCAGAAGAGCGAAGCCACCGCATCGCAGCTCCCCCCTGCCCAGCCCTCGATCGAGCCGCTGAGCCGGCGTGAACTCGAAGTCCTGCGCCTCATCGCTCAAGGCCTCTCCAATCAGGAGGTGAGCGAGCGGCTGGTCCTTGCCTTGGAAACGGTCAAAGGACACAATAAGAAAATCTTTGGCAAGCTCCAGGTCCAACGGCGCACCGAAGCGGTTGCCCGCGCCCGCGAGCTAGGTCTGTTGTAGGCCCTCCGGCAGTCTAGCCCCAAACGTGGTCTCAAGAACGGCCCGCAAGCAGTCCATGCAGCCAGAGCGTGAGAAGAACTCCTGCCCGCTTGATACCTCCACATAACATCTCAAACACCCTTTTCGGGCCTCTCTGCCAACACCCATAACACCACCCGAAACACCCCTTTCGGGTCTCTACACGCATCCGGTCATGGAGCTATGCTTCTAGTAGATCGAGCAAGGAGTACAGACGGTGCTGACTGGCCACACCAGGGACAGAATTATGGCAAACGTACGCAACCCAACAACGGATCCGGGTGAACCACTGGTCTATCAGATCAGACTCCAGGGCCACCTGGGTCCTCACTGGGCAGACTGGTTTGAGGGTCTGACCCTCATGCTGGAAGCCAACGGCGATACGCTGTTAACCGGCCCGGTGATCGATCAGGCCGCCTTGTATGGCGTGCTCAGAAAAGTGCGAGATGCCGGACTGCCCCTGCTCTCGGTCGTGTGCGTGAAACCGGGCCAGGCAGATAGGTCAGATGTCAAGTAAACCGCAGAGACCGAAACGAAGGGAACTTGGAGGAAACACATGCAAGCACAACCTGGGGCGAAGATCGAGCCAGGAGAGGCTCAGGTGACGAAACGGAAGGCGGGATGGTCGCCACGTGCCAAGGCCAGGGTGGCCGGGGTCTTTGAAGCGCTCGAAGGCACGGGATCAACAGTCGGCCAGGTGATCATTCTCGGCAGTCTGGTGGTCGCTGGAAACGCTGCGGCGACGGCGGCCAATATCCTGGCGCACCAGCCGTTATTTTGGTTGGGGTTCGCCGCCTCACTCCTGGGGGTGGCGTTCCATCTGACGTGGGCGGTGCTCTTCTATGAATTGTTTAAGCCGGTGAACCGGACCATCGCTTTACTCGCCTTGTGCGCCGTCCTTGTGTGCTGCGCGATGCAGGCACTTACCGGCCTCTTGTACCTAGCCCCGTTGCTCATCTTGAACGGCGGAAGCGCACTCGGCGGATTTACGACGGCACAGGTGCAGGCGCTGGCGTTCGCGTTTCTCAAGGTGAATGGGCAGGCTTTCAACGTCGATCTGGCCTTCTTCGGGTTATGGTGCGTCCTGAGCGGTTACCTCATCTTCCGGTCGACCTTCATGCCGCGCATTCTGGGGGTGCTCTTGATGCTTGATGGCGTGGGGTGGATGCTCTTTATGTTACCGCCGGTCGCAACCTTTCTCTTCCCCGTCATCGCTGTTGACGCCGGCCTCGCGGAAATCCCCCTCCAGCTTTGGCTGATCGTGATAGGCGTGAACTCCGAGCGCTGGAAGGAGCAGGCCAGCGCTGCGGGGGTGTCCCTGCGCACCTGAGAGCCGCCGTCTGCACCAGAGACGAGCCAGCCTTTCGTGCTCCAATGGAGTCCAGCCTTGTTGATCCCCAAGTTCAGAGTGAACAGTGTCCTGTTCCCGTGTTGGGAGAATGGGCACTCGCCTAGTGGCTGGTGATGAAGGGCGTCAACATCGAACGGTGGGAAAAACGTGCTCGTGTATCTGCCTGATGTCACCCGTGCCGAGGGAAGAGGGACTTCGTTCTGGTTTTGGGGCCTGACCATCACGCTGGAAGATTACGGCGATACGCTCTTAACCGGCCTGGTGGTCGATCAAGCCACGTTGCACGGACTGCTAAAGAAAGTGTGTGATTGTAGGACTGCCATTGGTCTCGGTCAGTCCTGTTCAATCCGGAGAAGCGAGAGGCGTCAGATTCAGGTTAGTTTTTGAGGCCAGTCGCGGAGACACCGCAACGATTTTGACCCCAAACAGGAGAACACAATGCATTCGAGCAAAATGACCGCAAGAATGGCGGGGGTGCTATATCTCATTGGCAGCGTTACCGGAGTGTTTGGCATTTTGTATGGTCCCTCGCTTATGGTGCCTGGAGATGCGGGAGCAACCGCTAGGAATATCCTGGCTTCTGAATTACTCTTCCGCCTGAGCATCGTGAGCGCGCTCCTCGACCAGATCATCTTTCTCTTGGTGGTGCTCGCGTTATACCAGGTCCTCAAGGTGGTGAACCAGAACATAGCGGTACTGATGGTCATCTTCCTGCTGCTCAGTATCCCGATCGCCATGCTCAATGAACTGAACAATGGTGCGGTCCTCTTTCTCTTGAGCGGTGCTGATTCCTTGAAAATATTCACCGCCGAGCAACGGCTCGCTCTGGTGCCCTTTTTTCTTGATTTGCACGCACTGGGACTGAACATCGCCTTTCTCGTTGGTGCTCCTTGGTTCTTTCCTATGGGATATTTGGTGTTCAAGTCAGGATTCCTTCCCAGGATTCTCGGCGTCTTGTTGATCATGAACGGTCTCGGCTATCTGATCGATAGTTTTGCTGCCTTGCTTCTCCCCGACCTCCACGTGAACCTTGTCCTGTTTACCGGGTGGGTGGAAGTGGCCTTCGCCTTGTGGCTGTTGATGAGAGGGGTCAACGTCGAACAGTGGGAAAAACGGGCTCGTACATCGGCGTGATAAACCCCGTATAGATTACGGAAGAAGACCTCTATGAAAGCAATTCTGTACCGACACTACGGATCACCAGATGTGCTTCAGCTCACCGAGATAGAGAAGCCTGCTCCCAAAGAGGGTGAAATCCTGGTCAAGATTCATGCAACATCCGCTAATCCCCTGGACTGGCATAACATGAGAGGGGCCCCGTTCCCGGTCCGCATGGGCAATGGGCTGCGCACCCCCAAAGACCAACGTCTGGGCACTGACATTGCCGGGCGAGTGGAAGCCGTTGGTAAGAGCGTCACGCAGTTTCAGATCGGAGATGAGGTCTTTGGGGTCTGCGCGGGTGGGTTTGCCGAGTATGCCTGCGCGGCTGAACAGGAGGTCGCTCTCAAACCGGCCAATCTCTCATTTGAGGAAGCTGCCGCTGTCCCGGTTGCGGCGCTCACTGCGCTGCAGGGGCTGCGCGACGCAGGGCAGCTTCAGCCCGGACAACAGGTGGTGATTCACGGGGCCTCTGGCGGGGTGGGGACCTTTGCGGTGCAAATCGCCAAAGCTCTGGGGGCGGAAGTGACGGCGGTGTGCAGCCCGCGGAATGTGGAGATGGCCTGCTCGCTCGGTGCCGACCATATCATCGATTACACCCAAGCCGATGTCACCAGGCAAGGACAGCGCTATGATCTGATTCTGGCGGTGAACGGCTATCATTCCATTTTCGCGTATCGAGGGGCCTTACGCCCTACAGGCAGGTATGTCTTTGTCGGAGCAGCCTCGGCGCGTTTGCTCCGAGGCATGCTCCAGGCTATGCTCCTGGGGCCAGTGCTGTCCAGGACGGGGAGTCAGCATCTGGGATTCATGGGAATCGCGAAGATCACCCAGCAGGATTTGCTGGTAGTGAAAGCGCTGCTGGAAACCAGTAAAGTCGTTCCGGTGATCGAGAGACGGTACCCATTACGCGAGACGGCTGAGGCGTTGCGGTATCTGGAAGCAGGACACGCCCAGGGCAAAATCGTGATCACAGTGGACCAGAACGACCACACCGAACAAGGCCTGGATCAAAGTTCTCGGGGAGAACCCTCATGAAAGCCCTTGGAGAGACACATTCGCTCCACCGGAGGTGTTTCAGTTCCCTGTGTGAGTCCGCATCACGCTCATCGACGCTTTCTTGCTATTGGCCGCTCTACAACGAGCCAAGGCGGCACAACGCGTGTCGCGCGTAGGGCAGCCAATAGCAGCCGATGAAGATAACCTGCCTGCTGGGCTCGAGTGATCTCAGGGTTCAGCATGATCACGAGCACCTGTTCCGAACCGAAGACGAAGGCGCCAGCACAGGTGAGCGGAACCGAATGGTTCGAACCCGCGCTCGACAGAAGCCCTGTCGCTATCTGGGCTAAAGGAAGCAAATAGAAAGATCAGGAGTTATCACACGTCTTATGAGGCTGTGCGCCGAGTGTTAAATGCCGCTCGCAAGGAGCTAATGGCAAGGGAAAGTGTGCCAGTGGTGACGCATACTGAAGGCAAAAAGGAGTAGTCATCAAAGGAGCTTCAGAGAGTATCTGTGCCTGAGAGGGGACGGCCCCAGCAGCAGGCACAGGCATTTCTTTATTCGCAGCCAGAGTCATACAGGGGGCCATGCTCCGAGGGGAACTTCGTCAGCAGGTGTAGTCCCAAGGTTACTGTGCATACTTACTGGTTCGGTTCTCGGACTGGCTCCAATGCTCTTCCCCAACCAGAAGCTGTTCGGGAATCGAACCAGTGGGTGTGTGGTGCTGGCGCCTTTGATACCCAGTTCAGCACAGAGCCAGGTCGATCAAGGTTACTGCCCGCCTTCTTGCGGCATCGTTTTCTCGAGACCCCGTCTTGCTTGCACGAGCCGTGCATATTCCTCGCGGACTGTGGCCGTGTCAGGGTGCTCTGAACCCAGTGCTTGTTCGAAGACGGCAAGAGCGCGCGCAAAGAGTTGCTCGGCTCGCTCTCGCTGACCTTGTGCCTGGTAGAGCCGCGCCAGGTTACTCAGGCTTTGAGCCACGCGTGGATGGTCCGGCCCCAGCGCCCGTTCTCGGATGCGTAAGGCACGCTGGTGCAGTGGTTCCGCCTGCTCGTACTTCCCCTGGCGCTGATAGAACAGCGCCAGATTATTCAGGCTGTAGGAGGCATCGGGATGCTCCGGTCCCTGTTCCTGTTCCCGAATCCGTAAGGCGCGCAGGTGTAGTGGCTCCGCCTCCTCATACCGTTCCTGGAACGTCAGCACCTGGGCCAGGTTGCCCAGGCTCATCGCCGTCACTGGATGGTCCGGCCCCAGCGTCTGTTCCAGGATGCGTATGGCGCGTCGGAGCAGTAGCTCCTCTTCCTCAGACTTCCCTTGCGCGCCATAGAGAAAGGCCAGGTTATTCAGGCTTTCGGCAGTATCGGGATGCTCTACCCCCAGCGTCTGCTCGCGGATGGAGAGGGCACGCTGATGCAGCGGCTCTGCCTGGTCATAGCGCCCCATGTGATGATACAGCAGCGCCAGGTTGTTGAGCGTGAACGCCAGCCCCTCGTTCACGTCCAGGCGTCCTGACCCGGCGGGGTCTTCCCAGATTGCCAGTGCTCGCAGATACAGTGTTTCCGCCTGTGGATACTTGCCCTGGAAGTGCAAGAGTTGTCCTAGATACATCAAGCTCTCGGCTACATCCGGGTGTCGCGCGCCCAGGAGATCCTCGCGAACGGCCAGCGCTTGCAAGAAGAACGGCTCGGCCTCCATATCGCGGCTCAGGTGATAGATGGCTTCTGCCAGGTCGTGAAGAACGTTGGCCGTTTGAAGGTGCCGCTCCCCCAGCACCTGCTCGCTCAGGCGCAGCGCCAGTCGCAAGATCGTTTCCGCCTGCGCCAGTTGCGAGCGCTGGATCAAATAGCGTCCCGTCTGGTCGAGCAGGCGTGCGGCATCTGGAAAGGCCAGGCCCTCTTCCTCAATCAGCGTTGCGCACGCCTGGGCCTGGGGCATCAGACGCGCGCAAGGCTCCAGGGTGCCCCCCTGCACCTCTGGAAAGGCCGCGTTCACCGCGCGCACGGCGCGTTCGGCCCACTGCCGCATCGTCGCTGCCTCCAGATTATCTTTGAGCACTGCCTGCACCAGCCGATGGAGGCTCAGCATCTTGCTTTCTCCGTCTCGGCGCACCAGCGAATAGCGCCGCAGCACTCGCAGCGCCTCGTTCAGTGCCAGCAAGTCGCCCGCCACCGGCGAGAGCGTTGGTCCCAGTTCCACCGCCCCTTCGGTAATGATCTCCTCTGCGATCGCATCCGGCTGCAAGAATGCGCACAGCCGCAGCAGATCAGCCGCAGCAGGGTTGGCCTGCTCCACCTGTTCAAACGAGAGCGCCCAGGTACTCGCGACCGTCTCGGGGTAGTCGTGGGACTCTGCCCCCGCACGGCTGAGCAGGTGACGCCAATGGCGCTGATAGAGCGTCAAGTAATCGGCCAGATTGCAACCTGTCTCCTCCAGATATGCTCCGGCCTGGTCCAGCGCCAGCGGCAGTCCATCCACCGCCTGTACAATGGCCCTGGCCTGGGTATAAAGAACCCGCGAGGCGTTATCCAGTGGCGCGTCGGGCGCGAGCAGCCGAGCACGTCGCAGCAGCAGCAGCGTCCCCTCGACCTGGTCCAGCTTCTCCACAAGCAGCGGTTCGGCCAGCGTGCCGATGGCCTGGTCGCGAGTCGTCAGCAGCACCTGCCCGGCCTCGGTGGCAGGCAGGACGTTCTTGAGCAGGCCCAGATCATCGGCGTTGTCCAGAATGAGCAGCCAGCCTGGCTCTTCGGCTAGCCAGCGCCGCACTGCTGCAACTACCCTCGCCTGGTCCTGGTCCGTTCGCTCTGGCAGGCGGAGCAGATGCGCCAGCGCCACCAGGTCAGCGGTCAGCATCTCCTGGCTGGCAGCCCGCACCCACAGGACCGCGCGATACTCGTGCCGGTGCCGATACGCATACTCGACGGCAATTTGTGTCTTGCCAATGCCTCCCAGCCCGATCAGCGCCTGCACGTGGGTCCTGGCCCTGTGATCTGTTTGATCGGACTGAGCATGCAGTCGCTCCAGCAGGTCGGTACGTCCGGTGAAGCAGGGATTGCGGCGGAAAGGCACATTCCAGACATGGTCAGCGCCTGGTTCCCTTTCTGGCACAGCGGGAGGCTCTGGCAAGGTGGACTGCGCGGCTTCGGGCGCTCCGGCCACGAGTCCCAGTTCGCTGGCACTCTTGTCAAAGAGCTGGCAGAGCTTGCGTGCATAGAAAGCGCTGGGGCGGGTGGTCCCCCGTTCCCAGCGCGTAATCATCAAATCGAGGGGCGCGCCGATGTGATCGGCCACCTCTTTCTGGGTCCAGCCCCGCTCGAGCCGCGCCTGACGTAGGAGATGATTGGGACGTGCTTGTGCTGCTTTCTTGACCATCTGCCCTCTCCAACGTGGACCGTGTGGCAAGCATCTCTCCCACGCGGCAGATCACGCGAGGATCCTTGCCCAACTATAGCACAGCGCTGTCGCACTTGCTAGGTTTGTGATAACTGCATGCTATGCTTTTTGCCAGTGTCTCCCGGTACACTTGCCTCTGTCAGCAGTGATCGGCTCTTGCAGACTCCCAGGCGGGAGCGCAGGCAATGTACCAGCATTGCAATGGCCTTTACGATGATGCTGCACAATGGTGGATGGTCAGCGACAGGGTTGAACTTTCCATTCCGTAAAGAGGAGGATATTGTTATGCAATCCCGGCAGAACCGGACAGAAAGCCCCGAAGCCCTCTTGTGGAATCTGCGTGAAGTCTATGCAACCAGAGATGAATGGGAGACCGACGTACGCCACGTCGAAGAGGCCATCTCTACCGTGACAACCTATCAAGAGCGGCTCGCAGAAGGCGCTGCTGTCTGCCTGACGTGCCTGCGCGCCAGGGATGCGCTGCAAGCGCGCCTCGATAAGGTGACCTGCTATGCCGGGTTGCTCATGCTCGCCGATGCCACGTCACCAGATCACCAGGCGCTGTATGGGCGCGCTGGCATGCTGGCGGCGGAAGTCACGGCGGCGCTTGGCTTCATTCAGAACGAGATAGCGGCCTTGCCTGGAGAGACCATCACCACCTATCTGCAAGAAGAACCAGGGCTGGAAACGTATCGCAGGCAGATCGAGCGCGTGCGCGCCCGGCGCGATCACATGCTCTCGGAAGAGACCGAAGCCGCCCTGGCTGCCCTCGGCGACACGTTAGATGCTCCGTGGAATCTGTACCAGCAGATCAACGCTGCCGATGTCAGCTTCGCGCCGGTACGCGACGCGGCGGGCAACGAAGTCCCGGTCTCGGTGGGAGGGTTCCTCTTGTACCTGATTCAATCCCCCGACCGCGAACTGCGCCAGCAAGCCTGGGAATCGCTCTCGGCAGGAATAGGCGGCCACAAGGCTGCTCTGGGGACGACTCTGGCAACCTTTCTCCAGCGGAACGCCACGCTCGCCCGACTGCGCCGGTTCGACTCTACTGTAGACATGCACCTCTCAGAACTGCAAGTGCCACCAGTGGTCTATCACAACGTGTTAGACATCCTCTACGACGAACTGGCCCCGCACATGCGCCGACTGATGCGCCTGCGCCAGCGCGTGCTCGGGCTGCCATCTCTGCATTTCTGCGATGTGCTGGCGCCCCTTGAGCCGGACTATGATCCGGCTTATGCGCTTCCAGAGGCCGAGCAGCAAATCCGGGCCGCACTCGCGTCGCTCGGAGAGGAATACAGCGTCATCATTGCGACCGCCTTCCGTGACCGTTGGATCGATGTGGCCGACAACGTAGGCAAGACTGACATCCCCATGACCATGTGGGCCTATAACGTCCATCCCTTCATTGCGACGGTATGGCATGGTCGCCTGTACGATGTGTCGGTGCTGGCCCATGAACTGGGGCATGTGGTGCATGGCACGCTCTCCTGTCAGAACCAGATCATCAGCAACAGCGAGGTCGGTCTCTTCCTGCTGGAGACGCCCAGCACCCTCAACCAGTTGCTGCACGGCTTGTATCTGCTGGAGCATGCTACTGATCCTCGCCTGCGACGGTGCGTACTTCAGCACCTGCTCGATGTGGTCTTCTCGATCAATATGATCTTTGGCCTGCTGGAGGCCCGCTTTGAACGCTCTCTGGCGAACATGGCCGATGCCCATCAGCCGATTACGACGGAGGTTCTCATGCAGGTGCAGGGCCAGCTCTTTGAGGACTTCTATGGCGAGACGCTGGTCGTTGATGAGCGCTTGAAGCTGGTATGGGCGCTGTTCCCCCACTTCTACTACAATCCGCCGCGCTGGGCAACGTACGTCGCGGGGCTGGCCTATGCCTGCGCGATTGTAGAGGCGCTGCGCACGGAGGGGCCAGCCGCTGCTGAGCGCTGGGTGCGTGCCCTCAAGGCGGGCGGCTCATTGGCCCCGGTAGACCTGATGCAGGTGACCGGCATCGATATGACCGATCCTGAGCCGCTGCGCTCCGCCGCCCGGCTTTTCGGGCGACTGGTAACCGAACTCGAACAGAGTTTGGACTAGCTACGCTGCTTTCCATGCGAACGTTTTCTTGAATGGCTCTGCAAGGTAGCCAGCACTGGGTCAAAGCAAGCGTAACTTCCTCAAGTTTGTGGAATCAGGCGCGAGCAGCTCGGCTACCTTGACTGCCGAAGCAATGGCGCTCTCATGACAGTCAATGTCGTGCATATACAATCCCGCCAGCCACAGATAATCGCGCCCTTGCAAGGCTTGCAGACGCTTCTGGGCGGCGTAATACTGCGGGTTCACTTTGGCGTGCTCATACGTCGTCAATGCATACAGCGAGGATGGCAGTTCTGCGTCATACGTGACCCAACTGCGGAAGATGGGCCTCTTGCTTCTCGCCGGGTGCCAGACGGTACTCGAGGCGTGTTTCCCGTCGTAGCGGACATTAACCACCGACCAGTTTTTCTCTTTGGCAGGCATCCAGCGCTGATCGCCGTGTATTGCTATGGTAGTCTTGAAGCATTCGATGCCAGCAAGCGCGCTGCATCTTTCTCCGGCTTCGGGCAGTCGGGCGAGAAGCCTATGTGCATCGTGAGGTCCCGTGGCAAGGATGAGGTGGTCAAATTCGCTGCGACAGCCGTTGGCTTCTTCAACGGCATACACAGCGTCGGAACGGGTAATAGACCTGATGGCCGCCGAGGTTTTGATAGTGGTTTTCGCTGCGGACTGCGCGAGCTTTTTGATATAGGCCTGTGTTCCGCCTGCAATGGCAATCGCCATGGGAGGGGTAAAGTTGCCTCCGCGAATACGCGTGGCGTATTTCACCGCGTTATACGCCGAAAACGTTTTGAATTCGTCTGGCTCAACACACCATTGGGTCAGAAAAAAGGGCCAGAGAAACTCGTCCTTAAATGCCTGCGCAAAAGGAAGGCACTCAAAAAACTGTTCTACGGTCAGTGCGGTATCAGGAGTGCCTGCCACGCGCTCAGCGATACGCAGCGTGCGCTGGAGGCGAATAAGATGGGAGAACGGGGTCGGATGAAAGCCAGACCAGATGATTCTGCCATTCCGGTAGGGCGGCAGCAGCGTATTCTGGCGATGATCGGTGGTATAGATGGTCGCCGTAAGCGGATAGCGCCTGAGTTCAATGCCCAGGACTTTCAGCAGTTGGACAAACGTAGGGAACAGCGCGTCAGTGAAGAATTCAAAACCGGACTCGACATTGACCACGCTTCCATCCATTGCTACTTCAATCGTATGCGCGTGACCCCCAATTCGTCCTGCTTGCTCGAACAGGGTAATGTCATGATCTTCATGAAGCAGCCAGCTTGCTGTTAATCCGGCAGCGCCAGCGCCGATGATGCCTACTCGCATAGTTTATCTACCTATGTGTTGTGTATAACAGAGAAACATATTTTTGAGACTCCGCGTTACTGCCGCCGTCGTACCACCTTGACCCTGAATTTTGCGCCAGGGGTGGGCGCAGGTCTGAACAGCATTTTTACTTCGAGGCCCGGAGGGTCCAGCGCCAACTCAAAGGTATGCAGCAAAAGGGAGATAAGCACTATGATCTGTGTTTCGGCCAATCCCGCGCCGAGGCAGGTGTGTGCTCCCAGGGCAAAGGGAGCAAAAGCGTTGGCCGGACGTGCTCTGCGTGCATCGGGAGTGAAGTGCCCAATATCGAAGCGTTCCGGCTCTGGGAAGTACTCAGGCAGGAAGTGGGTCAACCCATTCACCAGGAACACACGCGCGCCCGGCTCCAGGCGATACCCGGCAATTTCAAACGGTTGCCCGACGGTACGCGGCGTGATCGGCGCGATAGGATACCGGCGCAGTGTTTCCAGCGCAACAGCGTGCAGAACAGGCATCGCCTTGAGACGTCGCGCGTCGAACGACTCACCTGTGAAGGCCTGGTCAATTTCTTCCTGCACCTGGGCCAGCAAGCCTGGTGTTTTGAGGATGGCATAAAGCATGAAGGAGCAGGTGCCGCTCACCGTGTCCATCCCGGCGAAAAATGATCCCATCATCTCTCCAATGATGTCGCGGTCAGAGAAGGGATTCCCGGCCTCATCGCGCTCTTCCAGAAGAGCGTCAACCAGATCAGGTATGCGCTGCGTAGCGGGAATGGCGCGATGTTCTTCGATACTGTCAGCGCAGAATGTGAGCACCCGCGCTTTCGCCCGCACGTAGGTCGGCCAGCGCAAGGGAAGCGAAGGGAGAAAGCCGAGAATAGTGACAAACATATTGAACTGGACCAGAGTGCGCACCGCAGCAAACGTGTCTTGCGGAGGTCGATTGAGCAGGATGAGACCAAGCTGCTGAACAATGATCCGCTGTAACGTAGGGAAGACCGCTATGCTGTCGCCTGGCTTCCAACCTTGCAGCATCTCTTCCGTCAGGCGAAGCATTTCAGGCAGCCGCGCGTAGAGTCGCTCGCGTGAATAGCTGGGTCGCTGGAGCTTGCGCCGTCGCTGGTGGGTCGGCCCATCCATGGCGGGCAGCAATCGTTCTGTGCCGTACTCGCGTGCCAGAGCGGCAAAGGCGTCTTTGCTGGGAAAAACCTCATCCCCATTGACCAGAAATTGATTCACCTCAAGACCGCCGAGTACCGTGCATTCTTGGTGCAGCACCCGCACCCGAAAAACAGAACCATACCGATGATAGTGGGTGAGAAAAAATTGAAGCGGATTGCGGGCCATTGAAAGCGCGCTGCCGACGATGGGTAAACCTGGAACCAGCGGCGGCAACGGGGCCAGCGTCGAACTGAGCCTCCTGTCCTGCACAGAACTATGGGTGACCATCCTGTGTTGTTCTCCTCATTGGATAGTGGACGCATGAAATCTGGTCATGCAGTCTCTTTCCCGTTCCTTCAGCAGAGGAGGGAACGGTTTCTCGACTGAGAAGAGTGTAGCCAAAGCGAGGAACGAAAGGGATAGCATGGGGTTATCACCAAGCTATCACGCTGCACTTGGAGCATCCGAACTCGCGTAACGTGATAGGCGCGTGATAGCCCTATGCTATTTTTTCCTCCCCACTGCTCAAGTACGCTGTTCACAGGAAGAACAGTTGAGACTTCTTTTGAGATGGGCATCTCCAGGGAGGAAAAACCGAAATGAAAACATCTCTGGCAGCATCTACGGAATTGCCCGTGCGTCACCCTGATGGGAAGAGTGCCGGGAAAAGTACAGTAAGCGGCCTTTCAAAACAGCGCGAGCCCGATCCCTCACAGAAACATGGACGCGGCCTGCCAGGATTTCCGGCAGGCTGGTTTGCCGTTGGTTTCTCACACGAACTGGCTCGCGGGCAGATGCTCTCACGCCAGTGCATGGGCCAGCAACTCGTCCTGTTTCGCACGCAATCTGGGGCGGCCTGCGTGGTGGATGCCTACTGCCCGCACTTAGGAGCGCACTTCGGACATGGGGGTACAGTTCTGGGCGAGGTGATCCGCTGTCCATTCCACGGCTTCTGCTTCGACCAGCGCGGAGCATGTGTTGCCACTGGCTACGGCACCAAACCTCCGCCGACTGCCCGGCTGCGCACATGGCCGCTTCGAGAGACGAATGGGATGCTCCTGGTGTATTACGATCATGCGGAAGCTGAGCCGAACTGGGAGGTTCCGGCATGCGACGTGGAGGGATGGACTCCACCACATACCAGTATATGGCGCCTTCGCTCGCATCCACAGGAGACCACCGAGAACAGCGTCGATATCGGCCACTTCCGCTATGTGCACGGGTACCAATCTATCGAGATCTTGAGCGAGCTGATGACCGATGGTCCCCGGCTGGGTATCCGCTATGCCATGAAGCGGCCTACCGGTATCTTCGGGCGAGGGAAGGCTGAAGGGGCGATACGTGCCGAGTTTGAGATTCACGTCTACGGTCTGGGCTACTCGCTCGTCGAGGTCTCCCTTCCCGCATATCACCTCCAGACGCGCCACCTGGTGTGTGCGACACCTACAGAGCCTGGATGGATTGAGCTGCGTGTCAGTGTGAGCATGAAGCGGATCGCAAAGCCGGAGCAGATCAGTCCACTCCTCCAGCTCATCCCCAGGTCGCTCATCAATCAGCTCGTCTCCTGGCAAGTCTTCAAGACGTTTGTCCACGATCTCCAACAAGACTTTCCAATTTGGGAGCATAAACGCTATATTCAGCCACCAGCGCTGGCAGCCGGAGATGGACCTGTGGGCAAATACCGCACCTGGGCACGCCAGTTCTACCGCGAGCCAGGACAGGTATGATGGTAGTTGCGATTATGAGCTACTGTGCTTGAGCGAAGAACCTGATGCTCTCGGGCGTTTGTATATCTCATTGGAGCGCACATGGTCAAGAAGGAGGCACAGGCCGCGCCCCACGAACTGTTTGAGCCGGCGGGGCTGGAACCGGCTATGCGCTAGCATGCATAGGCGCTTACTCTTCAAGTATATTGGCTGCGCGAGTGAACAGGAGAGCAATACCAAAAGGTGCGAGTCTTGTTTCTGCGCAAGGTTCGGGGCGCGGAACCGAAGTGATCGAATCCGCGCTCGACAGGACTCCTCGCGTAGCCTGGGCTAAAGTAAGCAATGGATTAAAGAGGATGGAGAGGTCGGTTCCGCGCACACCACGCGGGACTTGGTGACAGGCGGACTCAAGCAAGCAAGAGCGGAACCAACGGGCATGAACACCGCGACAAGAGTAATTTTTGTGACAAGCGAGCAATTGCGTCGTGCCCTTCTCCGCTGCTGCTCGTATGGTGTCATTCTACCACTTCTATCCAGCTTTTGCTCTCGCTGCTGCTTTGATTTCTCCCTCCTCTTCTATGGACAGACCGAACGCATACTTCTGCTGCCCGGCTTCCTCCGCTCTTGAGGGTGGGCATCCCATGCCATCGGTTCTGAAACCGGGAGCGTGAGCGAGATGGCTTTGCTCTTTTTTGTCGCCCAATGACGAGGGTAGCCAGCACAGTCCAGGTCGAACAGGGTGACGAGAAACAGATCTGTCCACTTTCCCGCCGTGTTCCCCGTCACCTGCAAGTGGCGCCGTCGTCTTCCGTTCCTAATCTGGCACCATTTGCATGGGAACTGGCACGGATTGCTAGTGACCCGGGGGATGTCGTATCCTATGCTATCTCCAGAGGTTTTTGCTGGTACGCGGAAGCGCATCAGCAAACCGCATGAAAGGAGATGACTCATGTCTACGAAAATCGCCCTCGTCACGGGCGGCTCGTCTGGGATCGGGGAAGCCACCGCCCTGGCCCTCGCCAAAGCTGGGTATACGGTGTACGCAGGCGCACGCAGAGTGGAGCGGATGGACCATCTGAAAGCGCACGGGATTCGCCCACTGGCAATGGATGTCACTGACGACACCTCCCTGCAGTCCGCAGTCGCGCAGATCATCGCCGAGGCAGGCAGCCTCGATGTTCTGGTCAACAACGCCGGCTACGGCTCCTACGGCGCGCTGGAAGACGTACCTCTGCCCGAAGCCCGAGCCCAATTCGAGGTCAATGTCTTTGGCGCGGCCCGGCTGACTCAGCTCGTCCTGCCCCATATGCGCGCGCAGCGCTCGGGCACGATCGTCAACATCACCTCCATGGGTGGCAAGATCTACACTCCGCTCGGCGCCTGGTACCATGCCACCAAGTTCGCTCTCGAAGCGGTCAGCGACTGCCTGCGCATGGAGCTCAAACCCTTCGGCATCAATGTCGTCGTGATCGAACCCGGCGGTATCCAGACCGAGTGGCCTGGCATCGCCGCAGAGAAGGTCCGCGCCGCCTCCGGCACTGGCTCCTACGCCCCGCAAGGCAACGCCGTGGCCGCATCACTGATCTCTGAATCCACTAGGCGCCGTTCCTCGCCACCCGAACTGATCGCCAGGACCATCGTCAGGGGCGTCACTGCACGACGCCCCAAGACCCGCTACGCCGTTGGGTACGGCGCCAAACCCATGATCTTCCTGCACGACGTCTTGCCCAACCGCTGGTTCGATGGCTTCATACGCCGAGCTGTTGGTGTGCCGGCATGAGCAGCGGGCACGACAGCCCAAACGGGGCGGGCGCGTGCACTGAAGTGTAAACTCTGGCCCGATGCTCGCCCTCCACGCGCTCGCCGCCGCTCGCAGAAGGAGGAACCCATGAAGCAGGCCACCCGTTTCAGTGTACAGCCAGGCTGGAAAGTGCTGATCACGGACCTGGGGATAAACCCCGCCCTGGTCCTGAAGCTGGCGGGGCTGCCCGCCGACCTGTTTGCCCGCGAGGAGGCCAGCTTGAGTGCTGCGGACTACTTCCGCCTGTGGCACGGGCTGGAGCATGCAGCGGGAACAGATGTGCTGCCTCTGAAAATCGGCCAGCACCTGTCGGTGGAAGCGTTTGATCCCTCGATCTTTGCCAGCCTCTGTAGCGCGAATCTGAACACCGCGCTTCAGCGGCTCGCGCAGTTCAAACAACTGGTTGGTCCCTTGGTCCTGCTGGTCGAGATCATGACGCACCAGACCAGGGTCACACTCGACTGTTACGGCAACGATGAACCGATCCCGCGTAGTCTGGGGGCGGCAGAACTGGTGCTCTTGACGCAGCTCGCCAGGGTGGGCACGCGCAAGCGCATCGTGCCGCTGCGGGTGGAAGTGGTACAGTTACCTGATGAGCAGGGAGCGTATCAGGAGTTCTTCGGGGTGCCACTGTCACGAGGTTCGGCCAACCGCGTGGCCTTTTCCGCCAGAGATGCCCAAGAGCCGTTTCTGACCGAGAATGCGGTCATGTGGAACTTCTTCGAGGCGGGACTCGTCTCGCAACTGTCCGATCTTGATACCCAAGCCAGCATGCAAGAGCGAGTCCGAAGTGCGCTCTCCGAGATGCTGCCTGCCGGCCAGAGTTCAATCGAGGAGGCGGCCACCCGCCTGGCGTTGAGTAAGCGGTCCCTGCAACGACGACTCGCGGAGGAGGCGTCCAGTTACCAGGAGGTGTTGAACGCCACCCGGCGAGAGTTGGCACACGCCTATCTTTCACACTCGTCCGCCTCGCAGGGAGAGATTGCCTATTTGCTCGGCTTCCAGGATGGCAACTCGTTCATCCGGGCCTTTCGCGGATGGACAGGGCAGACGCCAGGGGAGTACCGGATGAGCCGCAGGAGGGGTGCGCATCCGATGCAAGAGCAAGGTTTGGCATCTGGAGAGAAGCGTGTCGCCGTGATCGGCGAGGGAAGCCCTTCCGTCTAAGGTCCAGGCCGGGGCGTGCATGCCTCCCGAGCGCATGAGATGAAGCGGAGGAATGGACCTGGCTGCTGCTCGTAGCAGCCGAGTAGCCTATTCCTCTTCCCTGTGCTGGGACGAGCGCTGCTTATGGAATGGAGAGCTAACCAGGCTAAACTGTCACAAGCTCTCATACGGAATGAGGAGAAAACAAAAGCAGCAGAGCATGAACCCTGCTGCTATCTGGCTTCAAAGCAAGCTGGCAACAGCGGAACCGACGGGCATCGGGGCCGCGGTCGCCAACTTTTCAGATGCTCCGGACGAAGCTGCGCATCAGTGGCGTAGCCCTTCCCCTGCCGCAAAAGCAGCATGTCAATCCACCGATTCCCCTCTTCAAAATACCACCGACACAATGGCCCATTGTGTTGCAGCGCGTCGCGCAGGGTGAGTCGCTGCGCCAGATTGCCAGGAGCTATCACACCTCCTATGAGGCGGTGCGCCGGGTGCTGAATGCTGCTCGCAAGGACCTGCTGGCGAGTCAGGGTAAGCCAGACGCCCTACATCCTGAAGACGCAGAGGAGTCCTCGAAGGAATGAAGCAAGTACCGAAGGCAGAGGTCAGATGTTCTCCAAGCGTCAGCTCGCGGGCAGTGCGAAACAAACGCGGCCTCGCTCAAGTGGGAGATGACGAGGTTTCGGGGAGCGCCTTCCCCCACGCTCGCCTGGCGTCTCAACCCTGCAGGGCTTGCTCCCAGGAATCAGCCAGCAGGACCAGTGCGGAAATCGAACCAGCTCGAAGGGCAGCGTAGGCATTGAGCGCCTTGCTGGTTCGATTTCCGCACCAGCAGGGTTGGTGAGATTCGGAGACACCCCCTTCACTGGTTTGATTTCCGAACCAGTTCCAGTGTATTCAGCCAACCAAGAGCTATTCGCGAAGCGTAACAGCGCTCGCACCATCCCTCATCGGGCCACACCATGATCAGCTTCCGCAGCACGGCACTGGGATGCTCGTTGGGAACCTTTTGCCTTCCTTTGGGTGTAATACTCCTATATAAGGAGGATATGTGTGGCGACCTGCGAGGCAGATCTGATCGAACGCGCGGCGCACGGGGACCAGGAGGCGTTCCGCCAGCTTTGGGAGGCGCATCACCCGGCGGCGATGGCCGCTGCGTTGCGCTTGTGCCATCAGCGTGTGCTGGCCGAAGAAATCACCCAAGGCGCATTTCTGCTAGCCTGGCGTGGACTGCCGCGGTTCCACGCAGGCAGCCCTTTCCGTCCCTAGTTGATGCGCATCCTGTATCGCCACGCGCTGGATGTGCTGGAGGGCCAGCACGCCTCCTCGCACCCGCTGTCCCTGGACGAGGCGCGTGTGCCGGAAGGGTCCGTAGTGATGGAAGATCAGATGGACCAAGCTGACCTGCAAGAGGAGGTAGTTCAACGGGAAGACATCTGGCAAGCGTTAGCCCACCTGAGTGCCGAGCAGCGGCGTGTTATTGCCTTACGCTACGGCGCCGATCTGACGGAAGTGGACATTGCGCATGTGCTAGGCTGGCCGGTCGGTACGGTCAAGTCACGCCTGCATCGGGCACGGGAGCAACTCCGGCTTTTGTTGAGTGAAGAAGAGAGATGAGCGGCTATGAACGAACAGCACAGTGAGTACCGCCAGCCTCATGAGAGCGGGGACGTGGAGCAGCGGCTGCGCGCCTATTATGGCCCGCCGTTGCCAGACCAGACCCTCGACCCTACCGCGTGGCAGCCGCTCCGCCAGCGGCTCGGTGTACCAGGAGGTGCCAGGCGGCGTTGCCGTGGGCGCTGGCGTCTCCCACATCAACGAAGACGCGCCTTCGTTCCCAGGGAGCTTCAGCAAGCTCTGGCTCGCATCGCCGAGGCAGCCGGTGTCTCTGCTTCTCCCCCGCGCCTCCGCTGCACCCTCCAGTCACGCGGGCAGGAGCCACGCGTGCGTGGCTGGTGGTTGGGGAGACGCAGCATTCAGCTCCACCTGCCCTGCGACGCAGGAACCACGCTGAGCCGGTCGGAACTGGAGGTCCTCCTGGCGACCGGGTTAGCGCGCTCCCTCCGCGCACGCACCCCAGCCGCTACGCTCGGTCGTCTTTCGCTAGCTGGCATCATGGTGCTGGCCGGTCTCGCGTTCACCGTATGTTGGCTGGACCAACTCCCGCTCGTAGGCGTGCTGAGTACTCTGGCGCTCGGTCTCCTGGCCGGGTGGGCATGGCAAAGGCAAGCCCGTACCATCGCTTTCCAGGCAGATACCTTGGTGGTGCGCTGGTTGGGTCGCGGGCAGGTCTGTCGGGGGTTGCACGGCCTGTCCGAGCGTAGCCGGAGACCACAGCAGAGACGCTGGGGGGAGCCGTCGCTTTCGGAACGCATCGAGCGGGTCTGCGGGACAACGGTGGAAGCCAGGGATGACCAGTTGACGCTCGTCGGGTGAGGGAGATCCTGAGAAAGGACCAGAAGATGATCGCGAGGAGATTCACGTGAGAAGAGTCACATGTGCTCTCACCATGTGGCTGGGTCTGACTTGTCCAAAGGCTGGTTCCTGCCGGAAGCGGAATGAGGGGCGCCGAGACGAGCGAGACAGATTTGACAAATTCACCGAGCGCGCTCGGAACGTGTTGGCGCGGGCTCAGTCAGAAGCGCAACGCCTCTCCCACCCGTACATGGGGACCGAACATCTCCTCCTTGGCCTCGTGCGCGAGGACGAAGGCGTGGCCGGGCAAGTCCTCAGGAGCCTGGGGATCGAACTGGACCAGGTGCGTCAAGCCGTCGAAGCGCGTATCGGCCATGGCGATCAGGTGGTGCTGGGTGAAATCGGGCTGACGCCACGCGCCAAGCGGGTGTTGGAGCTGGCTGTTCTGGAAGCACGCTCCCTTGATCATCATTACATTGGAACCGAACATCTCCTGTTAGGGATCCTCCGGGAGGGCGACGGGATCGGTGCCGAGGTACTCACACGTTTTGGGTTGAGCGTGCAGCAGGTGCGCGCGAAAACACTGGAGCGGCTTCGTGAAGCGTAACAGAAAGCCTCGGGCGTGTTCCTTCTGTGGCACCTCGCAGGATCAGGTCCAGCGTCTGATTGCTGGCCCCAATGTCTATGTGTGTGACGCTTGTGTGGCGCGCTTGCGTACCAGCCCGGAAGCTCCCCAGGAGGAGCGCGGCTTGCGTTGCTCGTTCTGTGGGAAACCACAGCGCCAGGTCTCTTTCCTGGCGATTGGGCCGCAAGGCGTCAGCATCTGCAACGCGTGTCTTGACCTGTGCCAGGAGATCCTCACGCAAGCACATCCGCACCAGTGCTAGAGAACCTTGATCAAGCAGCAGCACTGGCCTGTTAGACTCTGTTCGGAAGAGCAGGGAGCATCCCAGCGGCGTCTCGCGGCCATTTCCTTCCCGCTGGGATGCTCCTGCCCTGCACCGGGTCCGTCCTTGGCGCTGCACCGTTTACGAGGATTCCACCGGGTACCAGTACATCGGCACAATTTCCCGATGCAGCACAAAGCCCAGCCGCTCATACATGGAGCGACTCTCGCGCGTGGGACCAAGGACCCCGACGTGAGCGCCCAGGCGGCGCGCCTCTTCCAGCACCCAGCGCGTCATGGCCGTGCCCACCCCACGCCGCCGCAGATGCTCGGCGACCTCAACGTTGTAGATGCCGGCGGCCTCTTGTCCGAGGAAGAGCGAGAGACCTCCAGCGGGCTCTCTATGCAGTCGGGCCAGGTAGTGCCGCAGGGGCTGCTCCCCAGAGAGACCCAGACTGCGATAGAGCCATTCGCGCGGCTCATCTCGCTCGTGGTCTCCCAGATAGCGGTGGAACGTGCCCCACAGCGCGAGGCCCGCTTCGTCCACGACCCGTTCGACGGTCAGGCCTGGCGGCGGGGGGAATGTCTCTGCGATGGCTGAGAGGTCCAGTGCCATCCCGACGCCCTCCTGCAGGCGTACCCATCCATGTGCCTCCAGTCGTTGGGCCAGGTCGGCAGGGCGACTGTCCTCAGTGAGAAACCACAGGTGCCAGGCGTGACGCTCCTGAAAGCGCCGCGCGACCTCGTCGATCATCTGATCCACGTTGTCCTCAGAGAGCTGGGCGCGCACCACCCCGTTAAAGGTGTTGTCGTCTACCCCAGTGACGACCCACTCGATCTCCTTTGTGACGTGCTGTTCGGAAAGCTCCGACGTGCCCAGATAGGAGAGCATCTCGATCATATTGACGGCTTCCAGCCAGGGCCAGCGCCCCTGGCTCACGGCTTCATTGTGTTTGCGCATCGTGTGTCCTTCCGTTTCTGAACTGATGCTTTGCTGGTGCTGCCCCAGCGTGATCACCCGTTGTGGGGTGAGGGGCAAAAGGAGGGCACATCGAAGTCGAGGAGGGGCGCGGGCACGATGAAAAACACCAGGGGGAACTGGCGTGGAGAGACCGTATTCATCAGAACAGAAGATCTACCTTCAGGCGCGCATGAGCAGTCCTTCAAGGAAGAAGACGATGAGGATGTGTATCGAACGAACCGCAAACCAGTATGGCAGAACGCACAACCACCTGTCAAGCGCAGCAGTGTCCTTCTCTCTGCGATACCGGAAGGTGTACCACCCCGACGGCTAGCATTCCAGGAGCGATTGCGCTGCGAAGCACGAGTGAACCGGCTTGACACCAGGCAGCGGGATCTGCCATACTAGGCACAGCGTTTGTCTCCAAACGCATGCTCCCCATGGGAAGGACTTCCCGTATGCGCCTTCACTACTGACCTTGTTGAACAACACACCGCTCCCCGTCCTGGCTGACCGCCGCTCATCTGGTGGTCTGCCCGGTGTCGAGCGTGCCGCCACCAGCCAGAAGGGCCGGTGGATTCTGGTATGCCCGTGCCCCTCCACGCACACACGCGCCAGGCGCTGACCCATTCCCCCGCTCACGGGGTCTTTGTGTTGTGATTTGCCTTCTGTTTTGGAGGTTGCTTCTATGGTGTTGCCCTTCTCGACCCGCTTGCCGATCATCCGCGCGACGCTGCGCCTCCTCTATCGCAGCCATCCGCGTGCCTTTGTCATCAATGCCGTCGCTTCCCTGGCCGAACCGCTCTTTTTCCCGGCGGTCCTCTTTCTGCTGCACCAACTGTTTGGAGCGTTGACCGGCTCAGGGAAAGCCGTCCAGTTCACGCCTGCCCTCGTTCCTCTGCTCATTGGCCTGCTGGCGGCGCTGCTCATCCAGCGGCTGGGGGTGATCGTGCGCGATAGCGCCGCGACGATTCTGCGCCAGGACGCCTGGGTAGATATCAGCAAGCGCATTATGCAGAAGCTGCCCACCGTCCCCTATCCGCTCTTCGAGAACAATGCCTTTCAGGCGCGCTACGGCCTGGTTATCCGCGAGGCGTCCGAGAAGTCCATCAGCCTGGTGGATTCGCTCTTCTCGACCTTGCCCATTCTCTTTGGGGTGCTCGCCCTGGCGGTCACGATGATTGCCATTGCTCCGCTGATGGTGCTGGCGATCCTGATCATTGGCCTGCCTGCCGCGCGCATCGAACGGCAGTTCAGCCGAGCCTACTACGCGCTCCAGGAACATAACGCCCCCAACCAGTTACGCATGGAGGCGTTGACCAATATGCAGGTGGATGCCCCCTGGCAGCGGGATGTGCGCGTCTACCAGAGCAATCTCATCCCCCGCGAGCATGCCAGCCTGGCCGAAGCCTATCTGGCCGAACTGAAGCGGCTGACGGCGCGCTTCCTGGGACTGCGCGGGGGAGCCGCCCTCATCCAGGTCATCGGCTTTGGGTTGGCCCTGGCCGCAGCGTTGTTCCTCATCAGCCAGGGGCAGCTCAGTCTCGCCACGTTTGCCGTCCTGATCCCTGGCATCGCCTGGCTCTCGGGGATGGTCAATTCCTTTATTTACCAGTACCGCTCCCTGTTGGATTCGCTGCGCTATGCCCAGACCTTGTTGGAGTTCCTGACGACCGAGTCCTTTGATGGGTTCCCCGTCGCCTCCTCTGCGCCGCCACAGAGCCCAGTATCGCCGCGCCTGGCCGCCATTCGGGTGCAAGACGTGTCCTACACCTATCCTGAGACCCAGAAGACGGCGCTGGAGGAGATGAGCTATACGTTCACCCCAGGGCTGACGGCTATTGTGGGCACCAATGGAGTAGGCAAGAGCACCCTGGTCAAGTTGCTCTCCGGGCTGGTTGCGCCGACGAGTGGCACCATCGAAGCAATCGATACCAGCGGGGAAGCAGTTGCGCTCTCAACTGCCGTCAAGGCGGTGCTCTTCCAAGACCCGGCACACTTCCATTTCAGCATCCGCCAGAACGTCACGATGCAGTTTGAGCAGGTGCCAGGTGAGGAGGAGCGCATTGCCGAAGCCCTGCGGCTGGCGGGCCTGTGGGAGGTTGTCGAGGGTTTGCCCGATGGCATCGATACCATCGTAGGCGCCGGATTTGGCGGGGCCACCGATCTCTCTGGTGGGCAGTGGCAGCGCCTGGCGCTGGCACGGCTGCTCTACCATGATGCCCCGCTGATCATCCTGGATGAGCCAAGCGCCAGCCTGGACCCCTTTGGAGAGCGACAGATCTTTGCCTTGCTGAAGCGGCTTTCGCACGAGAAGATCATCCTGTTTACGACCCATCGCTATGACACGATTCGCCAGGCTGACCGGATTGTGGTCCTGGTGGATGGACGCCTTGCCGAGAGCGGTACCCATGAGGAACTGGAACGGCAGGCAGGAGCGTTCTGGTCCCTCTATTTGGGGCAGGGGACCCATCCAGGCACGGTATAGGAAAGAGGCACGCCCCTCTCCCACATGGAAAAGTGCCCAGAGTAGCTGCCCTTCCATGTGGGAGAGGAAGAAAAAGATGTGCTCGCGTTGGCTTCTCTCTGTGGACCTGTTTCCATCGCTTGTGTCCTCACGCCCCTTGTTGTGGGCTGCTCTCCTCTTCGGGGATGCTCTCCCCAAAGAGGAGCAGGTTCCGAAATGGATCGCGGAGGAAAAATTCTTTCATGCCCCAGGGCTGAGACGTGAGGGGAGACTGAAGAGCACCAGTTGGCACATACTGCTGATACAACGCCTCAATAGTGGTCACGCCAATCCAACAGACCCGGTGACCTTCGGCAACCGTGAGGTGTAGACTGATCCCATCTCGTTCAACAATGACAAACTCCCCATCACGATCGGTGGTCGCAAAGCCCAGTTGTGCATAAAAGGCCAGCGCTTGCTCCATATCTCTGACCAGAGAACGGGGAGCAATCGAATCGAGGGTGGGGTGATGTTCTTGGGATGCGGACATGGGTGCAAGTTCCTTTCTGCTGCACAGACAGGGTATTCATGTGCAGTCATTCTTCCGAACGCACCGAGAAGTGGCAATGTGCTTTCCCTCAGTCGCCGCTTCTCGGAATCGGGACATTGTGCACCCCCATCTCGCTGCTGATCTGTGGTGATGCCATCACAGATGTTCTTTGCTTCAACGAACGGCGAGGATCCTCCCAGGAAAACGCCATTCCAGGGGAATCTGTGCCAGGAGCGCATCGCGTATCCGGCGATACCTGATCAGGTGTTCCTGGTATGGGAATGCGAGGGCTGGAGCGTCTTCGATAGACCACAGACGATGCCGACCAGCACCAGGGATGAGTGGTCAGGGAGCGGTCAACCTCCCATAGAGGATACTCTTCTTTGGAGGCCAAGATCTGGGGAGAAGCGAGTTTGTGGTTCGCGACCCCTGGAGAAACCACCTCCTCGCGGCTTGAGGCATTGACGACTCGGAGGCTCGTCCTGACGAAAGGGATGCGGGCGAGCCATCTGGGGCAGAGCTTCCACTGATCCGCCTTGGGGAGCGTCTCGTGGTGCAGCCTGCACCACGAGACGCCTTATTTGCGCTGCGGTAGCACCGCCAGTCGAGCTGGGAGGAGCAGTTCGAGCCGAATCGTACGGGTGAGGATGTCCCGTATCCGCCGATAGCTCGCCAGTTGCTCAGCTGCCGGAAGCGTCTGGGAGGGAGGGTCTTCCAGGGACCAGAGACGACGCCGACCGGCGCCAGGAACGAAGGGTCAGGTATCGGTGGCCCCACTGCACAGGATAATCACTTCTTCCCAGACCATCCCGCTGGTGGGGTGAATGAGCCGCTCGGTAGGGATCGGGGTGCTGTGCTGTTCGCGTAAGACCTGCTCGGCCAGGGCGTATCCGTGCTGGTCAGGTGTGGGCGTACTCCAGATCTCCCACCGTAGAGCCGCCATTGCCTCGAGGAGACTGCCCGCGAGCAGGGCGCGGCTCGATCCCTGGGCACAGACAAATAGCAAGCGTCCAGGCATAAGCCCTCCTTTCAGGGTGTTTCCTCAGCCCGCTTCGTGCCTCGCAGGTGTGGCAGGAAGCGCCTCCAATTTGTCCAAGAGGTGTTCAAAAAGCGTCCGCGCTTCAGCGACCGCCTCCTCCTGGGTAAGGAGTCGCACGGCTGCCTCCGAATGAGCCTGCTGCCAGCGCTCTGCGTGTTCCCGGCTGGCAAACGCATTGATAACTGGGCAACAGCACTCCGCCGAGCTGGAAGGTGCGGCGGTGCGCAGATTGGACAGCACCACGGTTTCCTCAGGCCGCCAGCTCTGTGCCCCCGTGCCGGGATCGATCCAGACGGTGATAGCGGTTCCATCCATCGGGTCCTGGGTCACAATCGTGGCCGGGCGCCCCACCATGTAGGGCAGCCCTAACGCATCGATAGCGCACATGGCAAAGACGGGCAGGTGGTCCGGGAGCTGCACGCGATGCGCGGTGGGGCGACCAGAGAACGGATAGGCCGCGTGAATGGCGCCCATCGGGTCTCGCTGAATCACATCCTGCTCGACCAGTTCCTGCAAGAGCGCAGCTATGCTGCTGCCCACAACCTGAGCCTCGGCTTGCAGGTCGTCTTCGCTCGGGGCGTGCCCGAGCGTGAGGAACTTTCGGAGCAGCGCATGATGGAAGTGCTGAGCGGGAGTGGACAGCGCGGCGACACGGAAGGGAAGTGAGCGGTCAGCATGCTGGTCCTGCTGAGTCATGCCTGATCCTCCTGTGAATGAGATGGTGCGCTTAGCGAACCACACCACAACTGGCAATGCCTGCTGCGTAATCATGCTGCATGGTGCTGGCGATCTGAAGCAGGGAGTGGACACGGGGATCAGCAATGGCATAGCGCATCTGTCGGCCTTCCCGTCGCGCAATGACGAACCCACACCACCGCAGACATCCCAGATGGGTCGAAACGCGGCCCTGGGGGGCGCCGACCGCCTCGACCAGGTCGGTCACTGATCGTTCCTGCTCAAGTAAGAGAGTGAGGAGCCGCAGGCGGGTGGGATCACCCAGGACGCGAAAGAAACGGGCGAGGAGATCAGCCTCGGAAAGGCGAGGAGGGGAAACCGCGTCTGAGGAGTCCTCAGAACGGGCTGGTGCGCCAGGAAGATCAGCCATAGGGACCTCTTTCAAAAAAAGAGAGAGATATACGGATATTTGGATAAATAGAATCTAACAGATGACTCTCCTCGGTGTCAAGGGCGGCGAGGTATCGCAGGTGGAGAAGGAGGAGGACTTGGGCGGCATGGATCGCGTGCCACGCCGCCCGGAGTTTCTCCGCCGATTGGCGTACGCGAGCGCGCATCGCATTCGTGGCCGATGTCGCGGTGGTTGTTCCCCTCTCTTGACAGGGGCTTCATTCGCGCGGTATATTCTTCCACAAATATTCTATTGTTTTATTGAATAGTGGAGGAAGAGATGGGAGATCGAGCCTTCAAAGTCAACTTATACAGTCAGTTTGCTCGGCTGGGGAAAGCGCTTGCCAGCCCAGCCCGCCTGGAGTTGCTTGATCTCCTGGCCCAGGGGGAGCGCTCGGTGGAAGACCTGGCCCAGGAGGCAAATCTGGGTGTTGCCAATGCCTCGGCGCATCTTCAGGCGCTCAGTCGCGCGCAGTTAGTTGCCAGTCGGAAAGCGGGGCTGCGCGTCT